>Ga0123355_10000387_pt1 | contig 56892 bp, 72 predicted proteins | sample TergutEmb28metaG_3_FD_89872 | JGI IMG/M metagenome (GOLD analysis project Ga0123355, IMG submission 89872) | Embiratermes neotenicus P1 segment gut microbial communities from Petit-Saut dam, French Guiana - Emb289 P1 | ecosystem: Host-associated > Arthropoda: Insects > Digestive system > Gut ... | reverse complement strand
GTGCCGCGCCCCGGCGATTACATGGTCAATTACGGCGCAACTTTCCTCGGGCAGTCAGGGTCGAGCGCGAACCTGGGCGTGGACGGCGGCGGGCTGGCTGCCAACGTCGCGCCGATGCTTCAGTTCCTCGCCGACACCGATCCGGTCGGGACGGTCAAGGGCTACCGGGGGGCCTCGTTGCCCTCCGGCTGGCTGCTGGCCGACGGCAGCACGGTCAACCGTGCCACCTACCCCGACCTCGCCGATGCGATGGGTATCGCGTCCTCGGCGACGACGTTCGTCTTGCCCGATCTGCGCAACCGCTTCGCCTACGGAGCGAGTGCCCTGGCGAGCCAGGGTGCAACCGGCGGTGAGGCAACGCACCTGTTGAGTAACGCGGAGATGCCTACGCACGCGCACGGTGGAGCGACTGGCGGCGGGACGAGCGGTGCTGCGAACACCGACCACTGCCATAGCGGCACAACGTCAGGCACGTCGATGGGCGCTCTGGGGCTTGCCGGTGGCCCACAGGCCGGGTACGCGAACAACACCTATGCCAACCCCAACTACACCGCGAGCACGTTCTTCGGCGGAAGCTTCGACCACTCGCACACCTACACGACCAACTGGCAGAGCCAACAAGGCGGCAACAACGCCGCCAACCACTCGCACTCGGTTCCTGCGCTCGCGATTGGCAACGACGGCGGCGGGCAGGCCCACAACAACCTCCCTCCCTATCTTCAGCTCGCACAGATCATCAAGGCGGTCGGTGTCGTCACGGCGATGACCGGCTCGCTGTCGGTGCGCCGCACGATCACATCGGCGGGGTTGACGCTGGCGATGTGGGCCAGCGCCACCGGCAACGCCCAGCTCGCCGCTCGGTATCTCAGCGTGCAGCCGATCCGGGTCGGCTAGATGCCCAACACCTGGGACAGCATCGTCCGCTGGGGTACCTGGGACTACCTCAGCCTCGTCTATGCCACCTGGGACGATCTGCTGCTCGATGTCCAGCAGCCGGAGCTGCCGCCGCCGCCGATCCCGCACACCTGGCTGATCCCGGACCTCGCCGGACTGAGCCTCGCCGGGGCCTACCAGGCGGGCATCCTCGCCGGATACCGGAAGTTCAACATCGTCGCTTACCGGCAGTCGTGGATGCTCACCCCGGACTTCTGGTTCCCGCTCGTCGCCCCCGCCATCGGCTATGTCGCGCAGACGACAACGCCCGGCTCGGGCTACCTGCTCGACCCTGAGCACAAATCCACCGACGTGACTCCGAAGCAGGGGTCGTTCTTCACGTCGCTGCCCACGCCCGGCGTTGCCGATCAGTTCGGCGATCCTGGCGAGGAGGTTCCGACCAACGGGACGCTCTGCTTTGTATTCGCGGTGCCCGACGATCACGTCACGCCGAATGACTGGCAGGACGCCGGGCACGACCCGGCCACCAACGAGGTCGTCTGGTGGCTGTACGACTTCGATCTGGACCAGGGTGCGCTGCCCAACGGACTGCTCGCCGACATGATCTACAACGGCCTGCCGCGTACCCCCGTGGATGTTGGCGGGGCCGACTGGTCCGGGGTACCGCAAGACCCGCTGGCGGCACCCCGGTTCACCGCGCCGCCCGCAGCGCAGCCCGACGACCTGATCCAGTACGTCCCGCAGTTCGAGCGCCAGAGCTACGAGATCCGGGCTGTGCTTCGCGTCGTCGCCGGGGAGCTGGCGCGGATCGAAGCCGCTCAGGGGGCGCTGATCCAGCAGTATTTCCCGGCCAGCGCCGACGCGCTGCTCGGGCGCTGGGAATCGATCCTGGGGTTGCCGGTCGAGGCGACCGACGCCGACGGTAACCCTGTTGATCTGGGGCTGCGCCGCACGCTCGTGCTCGCCTACATGCGCCGCCTGCGGACCGAGGGCACCGGGCTTGACTGGATCGATGCAATGAACGCGCTGGCAGGCACTGCCTGGGACTACCAGGAGCACGACCCCTCCGATCCGTCCTCGCCGCCGCCGAGCACGCTGGCCGTCAATATCCCGCAGGTGCTCGCCCACGCTGGATGGCAATTCGTCCGCGACGTGACTCCGGCGCACTTGGCGATCAATCAGGGCTACACGGGCGGCTGGCTCGTGGGGATCGGCCTGCTCGACATCACCCTGCTCTAAGGAGAGACGACGTGAAACACAGACAGCTTCTCTATGGGCATCCGGTCCCGCAGAGCTTCTTCGACGCCTGGCAGGAGTTCGTTGGCACGCTGACCACGAACTTCGCGTTGTCGATCCCACAGGGAAGCCAGAACCAGGTGCAGGTCGTCGCGGGCACCGGCAACGCTCAGGTCGGTATTGGCATCGACGGGCTGTGGCGCTACAACACCGCGACCGTCGCCACCGCCGTCACCGGCCCGGCGGGCACCTATGACCTGTACGTCACCTGCGGCGACAACGACTTCTCGACCAACCTCGAACCGCCACCGGCACCGCCCGAGGTGGATTCGACCGTCTACAGCTTTGCGCTCGCTGCACTGACCGGTGGGCAGACGCCATCGATCTCGACCACCGTCACCCACTTCCGCCGCGTCGGGCAGGCGATCACGGATGGCAGCCGCATCCTCGCGTTGCGCCAGCTTATCGGCGGCGTAGTGGACAGCCAGCAGCTCCCCTACCCCGGCTTCATCCAGCCGAGCGCGGGGCAGAGTCCGCCGCCCGGCTGGCTGCTGTGCAACGGCGCGGCGGTTAGCAGGATCACCTATTCGGCGCTGTATGCGGCGCTGGGTGGAGCGACTTCGCAGTGGGGCCAGGGCGACGGCTCGCAGACCTTCAACGTCCCGGACCTGAGAGGACGCGCCCCGGTCGGCGCTGGGCAGGGGCCGGGGCTATCGAACTACAACTTGCGCGATACCGGCGGCTCTGAGGGCGTGACGCTGACGGCGGGCCAGTCGGGGACGAACGGCAGCGGCGTGACCGGCTCGGAGAACGCGGTCCACCAGCACTACTACGGGGGCGCTACCACTGGGGGCGACTCGCCCGGCCACCAGCACTACAGCTCCGGCACCACGGACGTGGACGGGCCTGACCACGCACATCAGATGAATACCAGTTCCGGCACGGGACGCTTGCTCGTGTGGAGCGATCCCCCGCCGTGGCGAATCGCCGGACAGGGCTACACCACGGGTGCTTACTACGACGCCCGGGGCGCTGGCACGCAGATGTCGGGGGGCCGCAGCACCACCCACGGCCACAACTTCGCGGCCTGGTCGGGCTTCCCCAACGTGCCGCATGCTCACGGCGTCCCGGCGGCGTGGGTCGGGACTCAGAACGCCAACCATCAGCACGCGCTCGTTGCCCGTGGAGCGGATTCGTCGCATGAGAACCGCTCTCCTTGGGTCGCCGTCAACTACTTCATCAAGACGTGAGCCTGTTATGCTCTCGGGGCAACCTCCGGGAGCCGACCACCCTCTCCTCGGTCGGGATGAAGGCTCGGCCCTTCCCGGTCACTGCGAAACGGCCCGTTTGAGATCACTCTCGCGGGCCGTTTCCTTGTGACTTCGCTTCCAGCCTGTCGGCCAGCCGCCGCGCCGTCTCGATCTCCGCAGGTGTGCGTCCATTGATCCCTTCCCGCAACTGCCGGATCTTTTCACGCTTGCGCAACGCTGCCTGGCGCTCGCTGATCGTGTGCTTGACCCAATCGAGGTCCCATTCCAAGCGTTCAAGCTCGGCTTCCAGTTGCTCGATCTGGTAGCCCTGTAGCTCGGCGTCCTTGTAGGGGTAGGCGTCGATGGACTTGAACATCGTCGCCCAGCGCGTCATGTATGTGCGGCGAGCCGCTTGCAGCAGCGTCTCTGCTCGTGTGGGACGCGGAATCTCTGGGGCGGTGGACTGTCGTCGCCTCATGGCTCTCCCTCGGTCTAGGAAATCTCCCCGAGGCTTGAGCAGTGTCGTGTTTCGCTCGGGGCCGTACCAGCCTAGTGCTGGCCTCTTAAGAGTGACGCATTGCCTGCTTGCCTACCGGGTCCAGACACTCTGAGCATGGCCCCGGAGGGCTGGAACAGCACGGTCGGTGGATCGGATCGCGGGCTACAGGTTGCCCTGCTCTCTCTATGTGTTCACAGCTTAGCACAAGGTACGTGTCAGGCAGCGTCGTCCTCCACGACCGTTCCCTCGATGGGGATGCTGCCGCCGTTCTTGACTGCGAATTCCGTCACCTGGATCAGAATCTGCTCGCGCTTGGTCCTGTCGGCCCCGGCCAGCGCGAGGCGAATCTTCTGTGGCAGGAAGCTCCCAGGGCGCACCCGGTTGGCCTCTGCGAACGCCGTCCTCAACCGCCCGGCGAGCGCTTCGTCCTCGCCCCAGTCCGGCTCCTGGTCCACCACCGCTGGAGCGATCTGGCCTCCGTCGGCCTCCGTGTAGGTGGCCCCGACTTCATCCTCGCCGAGCAGCCCCGTGATCGAGAACGCCAGCCGCAGCGCCAAGCTCTGGGCAACCTTCAGGATCATCGCGTCCGGGTAGTTGTCCCAGGCGCGGTTCTTGCGCCGGTAGGACGCCATCTTCGCCAGGAAGAACGTGGGCTGCCGACCGGCTCGCAGGACCCGTGCCCACGATCCGAGGATCGGGGCCTCTAGGCGCTCTTTGGCCGACATCGCCGCATAGGTGTGGACGAACCCTTCGGGCGTGCGGGCAAGCGTGTCGGTGGCGTAGATCACGTCGCCGTCCATCCCGTGGAAGTCCGCGTAGCGGTTGGCGATCACCAACAGGCCATCCCTACCAACGATGGTCTTATAGGTGGGCGGCTCTCCGTCCTTGCCCGGCATCTTCGCCAGGTACGCCTGCCCGGCAAATGGGTCGAGCTTGTAGCGCCCGACGAGTTCCAGGAACAGCGCGAACGCGGAGTCGTCCGCGCCTCGGCAGACGGTTCGCTTCATCAGCGCGAGCTGGTCGTTGTCGAAGCCGTAGCGGGCTGGTCTGGTGACTGGCACGGGCAGCGCCCGCACCGGCTGGTCCTCGGTCATTGGTGCTCCTTGCGTTCTTGCGCTGCCTCCACGGATTGCTCCAGCAGCGTCAGTAGATCGTCGTCGCCCTCGTCGGACTCGGGTCTGGGGATATGGATGTCGAAGCGGGTGTGCGTAGTCTCACGGTAGAGGTCATCGAGCGATTCGCCGGTCGCCAGTCCCTGCTCCAGCGCTTCCTTGGTGGGGCGCTCGGTCCGTTTGAACTCGCGGTGACCGAACACGCGGTTGGCCTTGGCGTCGCGCACCGGCACCGCTCCATGCTCAGCCGCCCACGCCTTCAGCGCCTCCTTGTTCTGCTTGATCGCCGCTTCGGCAACGAGCACCTGCGCCGCCACCAGCTCGGCTTCGTCGTTGTCCCTGATCCGGCCCGAGCGCTTCGCCGTCGGGAAGATCGGGCAGGCGGTCGGACGTGGGCAGTAGGTGCACGCCTTGCCCGGCGACGGGTGCCATGCGCCTTCCTCGTAGCAGCGGTCGAAACGCTCGGCCAGCGCCGTGATCGATTCCTCCAGCTCGTCTATCTGCTCGCGCCAGATCGTCGCCTCCCGGCTCTCGGAGTAGCGCGGGTAGAACTCGCGCAGCGTCACCGAGTTCAGCGTCGGGTGATTGCGCAGCACGAGCAGGGCGTAGAAACGCTGCTGGAAGAACCCGGCCTCCGACACCTCCGAGGGCGGCGGCAGCCACCAGCCGGTCTTGTAGTCGATCACGATCCCGCGATCCAGCTCGTTGCCCTCGGCGAACAGCGCATCGAGCTGGCCCGATACGTCGCGCTCCACGAAGCCGCCGTAGGGGTTGGGGTAGCGCACCGTCCAGTGCAGCCGGTGCTCGATGTCCACCAGGTTTGAGATGTGCCACTCCGTCTCGTAGGCGAACTTCTTGACCATCCACAGCAGATCGTGGACCTCGCGCTGGGGGACGTTGACGACATCCTCGATGGGCACGTCGGCTTGGCGCAGCGTCTCCAGCAGGATCGCCAGCGCCACGTCCACTTCGATCCGGTTCTCACCCTGCGCCGCCATCTCTGCCAGCGCCTTCGCCGCCCAGCGATGCCAGATGATCCCCCGGGCCGCTTCCGCCGCCGACCAGTCCTGCCGGTAGCGGTAATCGAAGGCCCACGACAGCCCGCATTCATCGAAACGCGAGAGCAGGCTCTGGCGCAACATCGGGAACGCTTGTAGCGCCCTCGGGTACGGCACCACAACGTCAGAAATCTCGTGCATTGTCCCTCTCTTTGGCCGGGTTTCGACATGATTCCACGACCGTCGGACGGAAGCAAAATCGATCTGTGCAGACCGCTTCGCAGAGGCGTATCGTCCGCCAGATGCCCCGACCGAAATCGCCTCGCCAGACGCCGTGAGCGCCCCGCTGAGCGCCCGCGAGTGGCACGCCAGGGTGGTTGGCCGTCCAGCCCGTCCCTGCGCCGTCTGCGGCGCTCGGCAGGCCCGGCAGGGGCATCACGTTGTCAGCCGCGAGCGGCTGAAGCAGATCGCCCGGGATCGGGGCATCCCGCTGGCCGAGCTGATCTACGACCCGGACGGCGGCATGGCCTGCTGTGAGCTGTGCCACTCCCGCCACACGTCCGCGTTCAGACGCATTCCGCGCTCGAAGCTGACCGCCGCCAATTGGCGCTTCATCAATCGTCTGGATCTCGACTGGTGGGTTATGAAGTATTATCCCGCCAATGCCCAGAAAGACGAGAATCACGTACACCTGCGCCTACTGCAACCAGAAGTTCACGCCAGACCTTCCTCCCAGCAAGTCGAAAAAACAGCGGTATTGCTCACGGGGTTGCGCAGTGCGAGCTAGAACTGGCTACGATCCTCGGGCTTTCTGCAAGGTCGATGGGTGTGGTAGACGAAATCGTTCCATCGGCCTGTGCTCTACGCACTTGGCACGTTTCCGCAAATGGGGCGATGTACGTGCGGATGTTCCCGTCAAGGTGAATAGGCCGAAGGGAGCAGGAAATCCCCGCCACGACGGATATGTGGCGCTTTACGTTCCGGGTCACCCTAACGCGATGCCGAACGGAATCATCATGGAGCATCGCAAGGTGATGGCAGACGTTCTGGGTCGCTCACTGTTACCCACAGAACGTGTCCATCATGTCAACGGCATCCGCCATGACAATCGAATTGAAAACCTAGAACTGTGGACAAAGGCCCATCCGTCTGGGCAGCGAGTTGAGGATGTTGTCCGATTTGCTGTGGACATCCTCCGAACTTATGCCCCCGAGCGCTTGACATGACTGGTGGGTCGCCCGCTACTACCCCAACACTCTCGGAGGTCACGATGGCTCAGCAGAACGGCAAGCAAGCAGACGAGCAGACGATCTCCATCGAGGACATGCCGGTGGCAGAGGGTCCGGCGATCCCCGGCACGGGGGAGCAGCTCAGCTTCGATCTCGGCTCTCAGTACAACCTCGCGTTCTCCACGCTGAAGCTCAGCTCGATCCCGTCACTGGCGGTTGACGGGCAGTTCCAGGAAGGCGACCGAGTGCGGATCGAGTTGGAGGTCGAAGTCGAGTTCATGAGCTTCCCGCCGATCCGCGACCGGGGCTTCCGGGTCGGCACCGAGCGTCGCCACCACGCCGTGGTGCTCTCGGCCAGCGCCTTGGACTAAATCCCGCAAACTGCGAGAAGTTCCGGCTTGCCGGAGTGAGCGATGCGTTGTAGGTTGCCCAGGTCATCGTGCCATTGGCGCATGACGTGTGCTTCACAGGGAGGTAGGACCACACCCATATTCCAGACCGCGATCCCGCCGGGGAGGATTGACCATGCCTTCTAAAGCAGTCAACGACGTGCTGTTGCGTCTGTGGGCGATCCACGACATTCAGCACAAGGGCAACGACCAGCACGGCTACGACGCCTGCTGCCCGGCGCACGACGACCACAATCCCAGCTTCCACGTCGGCGAGGGCCACGACGGCAGGGCGCTGGTCTACTGCCATGCCGGGTGCACTCTGGAGGAGATCGCCGCCGCGTTGCAGATGGAAGTGGGCGAGCTGTTCGAGCCGGAGCGCGAGGACCCACCACCCAGGCAGAAGGTGGTGGTTGAGCGCTACGACTACACCGACGAGCAGGGCAAGCTGCTCTACCAAGTCGAGCGCCTGGACCCCAAGGGCTTTCGCCAGCGCCGCCCCGGCAACGGCCAGTGGGAGTACAGCCTCGGTGACGTGCGCCGGGTGCTCTACCGGCTCCCCAACGTGATCAAGGGGATCAGCACGGGCGAGGTCATCCACGTCGTTGAGGGCGAGCGCGACGTGCACACGCTGGAGGCCAGGGGCAAGGTCGCGACGACCTGTCCCGGCGGGGCGGGGAAGTGGCTCGGGCGCTACTCGGAAATCTTCAAGGGGGCGAAGGTCGCGATCATCCGCGACATGGACGAACCGGGGGCCAAGCACGCCCGCCAGGTGAAGCGGTCCCTGGAGGCCGCAGGAGCCACTGTGCGGGTGTTCGCGCCTGCGGCGGGCAAGGACATCAGCGATCACATCGCAGCCGGTCTGGGCCTTGGAGAAGTCGTCCAGGAGGCCGATGCCGTCCCCCCTCCACGACTACAGGTGCTGACGGCACCGGAAGTGATGGCCCAGCCGGACCCTGATGCGGCGGGCTACCTGCTCGGGCCGCTGATCTACAAGGGCTACCGGATCGTGGTCGGCGGGCACACGGGCCACGGCAAGACGACGTTCTGCATGCACATGACTGCTGCCGCCATCAAGGGCCAGGACTTCATCGATTCCCACTTCCACGGCAAGGGCGGTTTGCGGGCGCTCGTGATCGACGTGGAGCAGGGCACCAAGAGCGTCAAGCGGGTACTGCGCGAGGTCGGCCTGGACGACGATCCGAGGGTCGAATACTTGCGGGTGCCGGATGGGCTGGCACTCGACTCCGACAAGGACGCGATCCTGACGATGGAGAGGATCTTCTACAAGGGCCGCTACGACATCGTGCTCGCCGACCCGCTCTATAAGCTGCACCGGGGTGATCCGAACGATTCCCGGGCGGCGACGGAGCTGATGCGGCGCTTCGATGACTGGCGTGATCGCTATCAGTTTGCGCTGCTGCTGCCGATGCACTGCCGCAAGCGTGGCGGCAAGGCCGAGACGCTGACGGCCAACGACCTGTTCGGCTCGGCGACATATCAGTGGGGGGCCGAACTGCTCTTGGGAATCGAGCGGCCTCGCGAGAGCGACGACGGCTTCTCGATGCTGCACTGCTGGAAAGATCGAGATGGCGAACTCAGCGAGGTCGTGCCGCTGAACGGGATCAAGAACCTGATGTTCGAGCGCGGCAAGGGATTCCGCTGGGGTGGCAAACGCAAGAGGGTGGCCTCGGTGGACGTAATCCACGATCTGCTCAGAGAGCATTCCGAGGGCCTGCACATTGAGGAGATCGAGGAGCTGTGGCCGGGCGGCAAACTCCAGGCCCCGAGGCGTGGCACGCTCTACAAGGCGCTCGACTCGATCTACGGCTGCACGCACGATGGGCGCGTCGGCAAGGAAGCGCGACTCTGGCAGCTTCCCGGATCACTCCTGGAAAGGGCGTGACCCAGGTGGGTAGAGGGGCACCTGGGTCACGGGAAGGTAGACCACCGCAGGAAGGCAAAAAGAAAGGAGGTCTGCGCGTAGCCTAGCGCGTGCGGTCGGCGACCTCCAGCCCGGCAGCCCGGTGCCGTGATCGTTGATACCGGGAGGATCGAGTGCAGCTCGCTACATCCCGCGAACGGCGCGGGTGACATAGGCGTAGACCCTCCGAGGAGGGTGGTGGTACAGGCCCCAACCGTCGGGCCGAGCGGTAAACCCCTGGAAGGCAGACCTAGCCACGGTGAGGCTGGCAGGGTGCAGGAGCCACCGCGAGAGCGATCAGAAAACGGGCCTGGCCGCGTCGATGTTGGCGTTGCAGGATTGCCCACCCCTGCCGTTAGCTGAGCGTGAGACATACAGCGCCGCAGGCGCTACGCCGCCCAGGGGGGGGTCCGGGGGGGGCGGGGCGGCGAAAAAGTAGGGCCGCCCCCCCCGGTGAAGCGAGCGTAGCGAGCGTCTGCCGTTATGGACTCTTGTCATGGGCAGTCGCGTGGAAGGGATCGGTGGGTGATGGGTGGTCGGTACGGCTCGGTCCGGGTCGAGCGGAGTCGGCTTGACCAGTCAGGCAGGGGAGGGGCCGATGGGCGACGAGTTGACTCGGGATGTCGTTGCGGTTCGTGGTGCTTTGAGCCGTGCCGGGCCGGGGTGTCGGGGCGAGGGTGGGGTTGTCGAGGGGATGGGAAGCGGGGAGACGAGTTGGCTCGTCGTAAGAGTCGAGTCGCGCCAAGCTGAGACGAAGCGAATTGAGGCGAGACGGCATGAGTGGGCATGTCGGATGAGGTGAGTAGCCGAGGTCTGAGATGGGTTGTCGAAGATGTGTTGACGAGTGCGGTACGGGCGTGGCAAGTCGGGTGGGGCGGCTGGAAGTGTCGAGAGCCGGGTGGGTTGGTCGTGGCGGGTCGAGTGGAGTTGATGGGGTTAGTACCGTCAGCGCAGTGCGGGTGGGCCAGAGAAGGGCAGAACCGAGTCGTCGGGTGGGCAAGGAGATGGCCTGTCCAGTGGGCAGGGCAGGAATGGTTGGTCAGTTCGAGCCGGGATGAGTCGTCGGGCTGGCGAGAGGTGCAATGGCGCGGATAGTCGGCATGAAGCGGCGTGAGAAGGCACGACGGGGGATGTCGGCTGGCGAGCGGTGAACGTGGCGGGGGACGCGGCGCGGAGAGGCGGGGCGTCGTGGAGGTCAGCGATGGTCAGGCACGGGATGCCACGGAACGTCGGCGGGCGTGGCTCGGCGAGACACGAGAGGGCTAGTCGGGCGTCGGAGAGGTCCCCGAGCGCGGTGCGGACAACTTAGCACCTGCGGCTATATTTGGGAGAAACCGATCCCGACCGAAGGAGGGACCAGATGGCAGAGTCGATCTTTGCCGAGTATGAGCACAAGGGCTACCCGTACCGCTTCAAGGGCCACATCGCTGTGGACCTGCTGGCAGGCGGTACACCGTCCGATCCGAAGGTGGCCGAGGGCTGGATCAAGGGCCGTGGCTACAAGGGCGACCTGAAAGACCAGCTCCTGGTCAACGAGGTCGCGAAAATCATGGAGGAACGCGGCATCACCGAGGAGCAGGCCATCGAGCAGGCAGCCCAGAACCGGCACCTGATCGGCTTCAAGCGCGACGAGAACGGCCTGTATGTCGAGGGCCGTCACCTCAAGGCGTGCCTAAAGGAAGCCGTGTCCATCGCAGCCGATGTCGGCAAGATCGACATTCGCGGCTTCGGTGCCAACAAGAAGAAGGGTGTCCGGTCGTTCGTGGCCGAGCACATCTTCGTGGTCGAGCGCAAGCTCCACCTGGGCGTGACCGAGCCGACCGAAGTGCTCCAGTCGTTCATCCACACGTTCCGTGGCGACGGCATCCAGTACAGCGAAATGGTGGAGGGAGCCGAGTTCGACTTCACCGTCGAGACGGACCACGACTTCGGTGAGGAGTTCTGGGCACAGACTTGGCTGACAGCCCAGCGCGAGGGTGTCGGTGCGATGCGCTCGCAGGGCTACGGCCAGTTCAAGGTCACGGCCTGGGAGCCGGTCGCCAACGGCAAGGTGACGCGGAGGAAGGCGGCATGACCGCCATCGACGCCTCCAGCAAGGTCACGCAAGCGATTGAGGAACGAGTCGAAGCGATCACCGAGGACAGCAGCGATGTCGTCCTCGGTGAGCAGGCTGCCGATCTCGTCAACGAGCTACGGCTGACCGACCCCGATGCGCTGATCGACTGGTTCCACAGCCACGCCGTCACGCTGATCCGCCAGCAGCTACAGGCTCGCCTGGCAATCCAGCGCCGGGGCACCCGGTCTGGCGTGTTCGACAACACCACCACCGCGAAGCCGTTCACGCGCCGCTACGCGGTCGAGGGCAACGTCTGGAAGCGGATCGGAGAGATGACCCGGCCCGACTGGCGCTGCTTGATCGAGGAACGCACGCCGAACGCTCTCGCGAGCCTGTTCGATATGGCGCTGGCGAAGCGGATGGTCGAGCGTCTGCCGGACGACGAGACGCGGACCTGCGAGGTACTGAGCGAGGCCGAGTTCATCAAGCTCGAAGATCAGGCCCAGCAGGCTGCGGAGCGTACCGTCGGCAAGTTCAGCTAGTGCCGACGCCGGTTCATCTCGAACGCGCCGCCAAGCAGCGCCTGCACTGAGCGCGGGGCTTCACCGGGTCGCTTCTTCTTCGGGGCGACCCGGTTGATCCGGCGCTTGTGTGTCTCCCCGTTGCGCGTCTTGCAGCGCTCCCCGATCCGTGCTCGGCAGGTCGGGCAGGCGGTCAGGAACACGGCGTCAGGCAGGTGCAGATACTCGGTCATAGCTCTCTCTCCCGGGTCGGTCAGCACATGATAGAGGCGAGCGTCATGTAGGATTCAGCGGTGTGATCGAGTTCACCGCTTATGGGCGTGCTCGCACGAAGGGCAGCACGACCAGCTTCGTCAAGAACGGGAAGATCGTCACGCACGACGCGGCAGGGACGCCGGGCCTGGTGTGGGAGCAGTCCGTCGCGTCCGCTGCGCTTGTCGCACGGGAGGAGGCGGGCGGGCGGATTGCTCCGCATCAGCCTGTCGGCGTCGAGGTCACGTTCTTCCAACCGCGCAACAAGGGCGACTTCGGCACCGGGCGCAACGCCCACCGGCTGAAGCCGAGCGCGCCGCCGTTCCCGGCCAGCCGCCCCGATGTGGACAAGTACCTGCGCCGCATGCTCGATGCCCTGACCGGCGTGCTCTACGCCGACGACGGCCAGGTCGTCACCGTCCGCGCCGAGAAGCGCTGGGGCGACCCGGCTCGCGCCGAGGTCCGCGTCTGGGTAGTCTCGATAGCCGCCGAGGACGGCCAGCAGCAGATCGAGCAGTTAGCCTTGACCGCATGACGTGCCAGGTCGCTTCTATCCGCTCGTCTCAGCACGCCTCAGCTCTGCCTGACAAACTCTCACCGAGGAGACGACCAGCTCCGGCAATCTCTCTGTCGGAGCTGGTCCCCTCGGTCGCTCGCTGCCCAGCCCGGTGGGGATGCCTTCCTCCCACGGGCGCTGGCGACCGCCCGGGACGCCGGTCTGCCGGTAGCGGGCGTGGTCCATCCCGTCGAACTCGCCGCCGACCTCTCTGGCCTCGAACCCCAACGGCGACCACTGGCCCTCGGGCAGCACCCACAGGTGGTACTGGTTGGCAGCGTCCATGAGCGCCGACTCCGGCGGGAATATCTCGATGGCCTCCCGCTCCGGCCCGGCGACCGAGTTCTTGATCGCCTGGAAGTGCCGCCAGTCCCGCACCGCCGCCCGGTCGTTGCGCTTGAAGTCGATGTGCATCGAGCCATCCTCAAACTCCAAGGCCGTGCCGTTGTAGAGCCGGTTGTAGAACGCCACGATGCTCACGGCCCGCTGCTTGGTGCGGTAGTTGTAGAAATGCTCGCGCCCGTCGGACTCGATGAACTTCCGGTACACCCGGTCGGCGGGGTTGACGGTCCCGATCTTGATCGGGTCCCAGCTCTGTCTGGCGGGGTTGCCCTTGCGCTTGCTCATAGGACACCTCCCGCCAGGACGTGCTGTTGGAGCTGCTCGATCACCCGTCTGCCCTGCCGCCAGCCGCCGCCGCGCTGGCGCGGGCGCACCGAGCCGTAGACGATGAACGGCCAGCGGCTCTGGAGGCCGTCGGCGAGCACCCGATGGAAGCGCTCGTCGTGGTGTGCTCCGGCAGGAGCCACCAGATGCGCTGCCTCGTGGTAGATGAGCTGAAGCCCTGCCTCGTAAGTGTCGTAGGCCCCGAAGGTCAATACGACCCGTCTGCGCGTCGGCCAGGCCCGCCCGGTGTGGTAGTGCTTGAAGCCGCGCCGCACCACGAGCTTCACCTCGTCTATCGCCGCCTCGTTCCAGCCCATGTCCCGCAGTGCGTGGCGTAGCCAGGTCGTGACGTGCAGGTCACGCTCGGTCCCGGCGGCGTCTGTCAGCGCGACGATCATCACGCCCACCGCGAGCGTCCACGAGCACGGCGCATGTAGTCGGGTACGAGCGAGCGGATGCAGTTCTTGCAGGTCGCATGCTGCGCCAGCTTCGGTCCCACGGTCTTGACTTTCTTGGGGTCCAAGCCGCAGACGGTGGCGGCACAGTCAGGTCCGCCCAGCGAGACGTGGATCTTGCCCTCGAACGGTTCCTTGCTCATGTCCGCCCCCTGCGAGTGGCGTAGTGCCAGCCGTCGCAGAACTGGCAGTGGTAGATCATCAGGTTCTGGTTGTACCCATAGGTGTCCGCGTACTTCTCGGCAGCGTCCCGTGTCGGGAACCGTCGCTTGGGGCTGCCGTCTTTGCGGAAGTGCTCACCTACCAGGCGCTTGCTCCGCTTGCTCATCGTGGTCACTGTGTCTCCTCGGTCGGAAAGGATGCGGCAGGAGTGCCGCTCACACCAGTATAGCAGCTCGGTTAGGTGAACCTGCTATACTGTCAGGTGTCATATCCCGACCGAGGATGATGGGAGGTGGGTCATGGGCGTTGAACCCCCACCAGGTGAAGTAGAGTGAATATGCGGGTGGCACTGAAACGCCAAAGTGCCACCCGCTTTCACTTAGAGTGCCGCCTCGATCTGCCGAGCGACGGTATCAATGGTCTGGGCGAACTTCGCCAGCTTGTCGTGCCCATCTTCACCCGACCATCCGGCGATGTACGGCACGCTGGAGGTGTCAACATCGAGGCCCTGCCCGGCCAGCACCACATAGGTGACGGCCTCCACGATTGTCTCGGCCTCCGAGCGCCCGTAGTCCTTGTAGCTGATCCCGAGCGCGTGCGCGATCTCATGCACCAGCACCCGGACGCGGGCGTTGGGCGAGTGGCCCTCGCCGATCACGATCCGCTTGGCGGTCGAGTCGCAGTAGCCACCTGTCCCATCTTCGAGCTGCTCGGTGTTCACCGTGAAGCCGATGTCGCCCGCCAGCTTGATGAGTGCAGGCTCCAGGTGAGCGTGGCTGTCGCCCTCGATGGGTGAGGTTGCCGGAGCCTCCGGCAGATCCTCGCCGGTCGTCTGGCTCACGTCGAACACCGGGACCAGGTTGAAGAACGTCACCTTGCGCTCCCAGCGCTGGCGCTTCTCGTTGTAGCGAGCGCCGTCGTCGGACTCGTCGCACGGACGCCAGCTCTGGAACGGTGCGTACACGCGCAGGGCGCTGGACCCCTTGGCGGGCCAGCGTCCCAGCTCGCGCCACACTGACGCCGCTGCTACGCGCCGGGCCTCGGGCATCTGCACGAGGATCAGGAGCGTGTTATGGAAGCTGTAGGTGTGGAACCGGGCGCGGGCCTCCAGCCACGCTCGGAAGCCCTCGGTCGATTGCAGCGACTCGACAGCCGCCTTCAGCCGCTCGTTCGCCTGCTCGCGCTGGGCCTTGCGGTACTCGGCTTTCTGCTCGTCGGTGAACTTCGGGCGGCGGGGTTTGCGGGTGGCGCTCATGCGCTCACCGTCCAGCCCGCAATGGTGTTGCCGTTGACATCGAAGATGGCCCCGCCATCCCCCGGCTCCCAGCCCTGCATGTCCTTCAGCTTGTCGCGGAGCCTCAGCAGCACGTCGGCCACGTCGGCCTCGGTCTGCATCGCATCGTTGCCCAGCTCGATTTCCAGCGTGAACTTCATGGTTCCTCCTCGGTCGGTTGGCGCGGACTACTTTGCCCGCGAGACACAGAGTAGCAGGTCCAAGCACACACCTTGCGCTAGGGGCTGCTATCATCTGCTGCGCAAACCCGACCGAAGGAGCATCAACCAGATGGCACGAGTGACCTACGTCAAGAGCGCCCAGGGGCGCAAGAACGGCCAGCCGCGCCGTTGCTACAAGTGCGGCACCGAGATCCACCCCGGCGATTCCTACAAGTGGTTCGCCAACCGGATCGGGCGCTACAGCCAGCGCAAGGATTTCTGCGCCAACTGCCCCGTGCGCCCGTCTGACACCACCACCAGCCCGCACCTGTCCGCGCTGTACGCGGCGCAGGAGTCCGCCGAGGATCAGCTTGCAGCAGGTGGCGAGCTGGGACTGGCCGACATCGCCCAGATCGTCCGCGAGTACGCCGAGGCGGTGCGCGAGGTCGGCGAGGGCTACGGCGAGTCCGCCGACAACATCGAGGAGGGCTTCGGCCATGAGACATACCAGTCTCAGGAGATCCGCGAGAAGGCCGACGAGTGTGACAGCGCCGCCGACACAATCGAGTCTGCCGCTGACGACATCGAGAGCCTGGAGGACCCCGACGCCGACGCCTCCGAATTCCTCGATGAGTACGAGGGCGAGACGGGTGACGACGATCAGCCGACCGATGCCGACGAGTTCGAGGAGTGGGTTGAGGCTAAGCGCCAGGAGCGTCGCGAGGCGGCGATGGATGCCGCCAACAGCGCGATGGAGGAAGGGCCGCAGCTATGACCACAACTACTCCCCGCGACGAGGAGCGCGCTGCCCGTAAGCGGCAGCGCGACCTCGACCGCATGCACGCCGGAGCCGCTCGCGCTCGCGAGCAGGAGACGCAGGGCAAGCTGGCAACGGTGATCGCTGAGGAACTCGTCCGGCCCCGTGACGGCCAATGCCGGTGCGGCTTGACCAAGCGCACTACCATCGCGCAGATCATGGCGATGGGCGCGGGCTGCACCGCCGGACAGTGGGTCTGCCCGGTGCTCGATGCGGTCCGTCGCAGGATGGGAAGGTGATTCGGATGAGGCCCTTGTTCAAAGTCAACGGCAAGCTGCTGAGCGTGGCAAACACGGTTGGCGAGGTGTCGCCGCACACGAACGCCAGCGCCGCCGCTGTCGAAGCTCGTCTCCGGGCTGTGGCGAAGGGTGACCTGACGGCCTTCGCCGTCGGCCACGGGCACGAGGTAGGCGCGGGCGGACGCAGCGTCATCGTGGTCGAGCGGGTGGTCTGAATGGAGAACACATCATGTGTTATGCTGCCTGAAATGAACGAGACGCAGCCCACCCGAAACGAATCCGCTGCCCGACCTAAGCAGCCCAAGGCGGTGCGCCAACTCGACATCCTCGGCACCAGTGAGGTGTCCAAGGTGCTCGGCGTGGAGCGACCGCGTATTGGGCGCTGGATCAAGCGAGGCGTGATGCCACCGACTGCCGCGAGGCTCGATGCCACGCCGGTCTGGTATCGCCGGGACATCGAGAAGATGCGTCCGTGGGTCGAGGCCAACAGACGTAACCGCGAGAGAGAGCCGGTGTGAATGACCACTGAGGAAGTCATCGTCAAGGCCGACCGCGCCACCGACTACGTGGTGCTCGAACAGCGCGAGCTGAAGGACCCCGATACGGATCAGGTGCTGGTCGCCTGGGTCGAGGCTGGTAGTGCCGCAGGCACGCGCACGAGCGTGGTGCAGCAGATCGCCGGGGATAACGAGGGCGTCTGGCGTCCGGTGCCGGTGCGCTCCTGGCAGCAGGCCGTTCGCACGCGCCAGGAGACGGTGACGCGGATCAAGACCGAGCCGGTCGAACCCTTCTAGTGCCCGACGAGGGCGCGATTGAGCGCTACCGTGAGGCGCGGGAGCGCATCGAAGGGCGCGAGCCGAGCGAGCCGGAGCCGGACCCGCCCGACTCGATAGCGGAGCTGCGGGCCAAGATCGCCGATCTGCGCCCCTATGACGAATACGCCATCGACCAGTACGTCTCGCTCAGTTTCTACATCGCCCAGCGCGAGGCTGGGACGCCGCAGGCCCAGGCCGCGATGGCAACGTGCGAGCAGCATGGGCACGATGCCCCGCGTGGCCTGTGCCTGCGCTGCGGGCTGGGGGTCGAGTTGGGCGGCGAGAAGGACAGAGACGCCGAGCGCCGCGCCGAGCGCGACGACTGGCTCGCGTCCAAGCAGGGCCGTCAGCGCTCGTAGCGGTGGCGCACCTGCGCCCACCACTCCGAGAACCGCTTGACGTAGGGAGCCTGCTGCTGGTCGATCATGTGGTGGACCTCGTAGGCCAGCCGCACGCTGTCGTCCGCCAGCGAGTTCGCGGCACCCATGTCCGGGCCGTCTGACTTGGAGTACGTCTCGCGAATCTCGTCGGTGAGGCCGTCCACGGCCATCCCGAAGCAGGTCACCGCGTCGCGAATCGCGGTCGCCTGGTCGTAGGTGAGCATCAGCAGAATCGTCGGACGGGTCGGCTGCTCGGGGATCTCGGGGAACTTCTGTAGGTAGGTCATGCCTCTGTAGTCGTGCTGGACAGTGAGTTTCTGACACGGCGATACGATCCGCGCAATGGACGAGGGCGAGAAGCGCTCGATAGAGGACAAGGCCGACGAGCAGGAACGCAAGCGCGGGCGCAAGCCCGGCCTCACCGACTCCGAGCGCGAGGCCCGCAACATGGAGCTTATCCGCGACCGCCTACGGGGTCAGAGCTGGCCCTACATCGCCGAGAAGCATGGCCTTCAGCCGATCACCTGCCAGCGGGTCTTTGAGCAATGGCGCGAGGAGAACAAGAGCACCTACCAGGGCCGTGATCCGCTCGCCATCGTCCACTCGATGCTCGACCGGCTGGAGAGCTGGGTCGAGCAGCTTGCCGAGGTCGCCGACTCCTCTGTGGTCGATGCCACCAAGATCGCGGCGATCAACGCTCAGGTTGGCACGTTGACCCGTACCGCCGAGCTACTTCAAGCGTGCGGGATCTTGCCTCATGATCTCGGGGTTCTCCGGGTGCAGCTAGACGTTCAAAGTCTGGCGGTGAAGCTGGTCACGACCTTGAATGAACAGGGTGCATCGGTGGAGCTGAAGCAAGCGATCTTGGAGGCGCTCAAGACTGAGGCGGCGGCTCTGCCCAGCGGAGCGAACGGTGATGGGTAGTCGGCGCGGTTGGGACTGGGGTGACCGGGATAGGGGCAGACTGTGTGGGCTGGGGGCGTCAGGGTGAAGTGTCGAAGTCCGTATTGCCAAGCGGAACAGATCGAGGATAGTCGCTTCTGCGCCGCGCATCGCGATCTGTTCGCGGCGATGCGAGCGGAGATCACGAGTGGGGCCAGAGCGCGTCTGAAATCGCCTGAGAGGACTTCCAGGCGCGGTCCCAGGATGTGCGCTGTCCAGGACTGTTTCGAGGCTCCTGAGCCGCGAGAGAGCTACTGTGCGCGGCACCTGGAGGAACTCGACCGGCGAGGATCGGCAGAGCTGGCGTAATGGCGCTACGGATCGAGCCGCCGACCGGCACCGGTCTGACCGTGATGACGGCCTTCCTGGATGCGCTCGAATCCGACCTGGCAACCGACGCACAGCGCCAGCGCGGGTTCCTGGATTGGGCGCTGAAGGTGCCCGAGCCACGCGGGCCGCTGAACTTCCAGCGCTGGCCGTTCCAGAAGGAGCTGTACGAGCAGGGCTTCGATGATCGCGAAGTCGTCGTGATGAAAGCCACTCAGCTCGGGATCAGCGCCTGGCTCGTGCGCTGGGCGCTGGCGTGGGCCGACACCGCTGGAGCCAGGGTCGTCTACGTGTTCCCGAGGGCCAGGCAACTCGCCGACTTCTCCATCGCCCGCGTCAGGCCGCTGCTCGACGGTCCCTATCTGCGCACCCGGGTACCGGCCCGAGAGGTTCAGAACGTGTTCCTGCGCTCGGTGGGCCGGGGGATCATCTACTTCCGGGGATCACACCCGGCCAGCACGCTCGAATCCATCGACGCCGACTGCCTGTGCCTGGACGAGCACGATCTGCTGGTGCAGCAGAACATCCCCGTCGCCGAGCGTCGCGTCGGCGGGCAGGACTCGCTCGGGCTGATCCGGCGCGTGGGCTTCCCGACCGTCACCGGCTACGGCATCCACAAGCAGTTTCTCAAGAGCGACCAGCGCCGCTGGCACGTCCGCTGCGAGCACTGCGGCGAGCGCCAGCCGCTTACCTGGGCCGAGAACGTGGACCTCGACAGAGCCATATACGTATGTCGCCGCTGCCATAAAGAGCTGCCCAGTGTTGCCGAGGGCGAATGGGTCGCCACCTACCCGGACCGGGACGTGCGCGGCTACCACATCACCAAGCTGCTGTTGCCGACCGAGCGGGCGCTGCCGGATCTGATCGAAGCCTCGAAAGACCAGACGATCTACCGCCGCCAGGTGTTTCACAACCGCGACCTCGGCGAGCCGTGGGAGGAAGGCGGTGCCCGGCTGACTCCGGCGATGATCGCCGCTTGCCAGCGCGACTACTTCCAGCTCGAAGCCTTCCACGGCAAGAACCCGGTGCTGATGGGCGTGGACGTGGCATCCACCAGGGCGCTCAACGTCTGGATCAGCGAGCAGCTCTCAGAGACGCAGGGACGCACGCTGCACGTCGGGCTGGCCGATAGCTTCGATGAGCTGGCCCGGCTGATGGACCGCTTCGCTGTGCATATGGCGACCATCGACCATCTGCCCGAGGGCCGTCTCGCTCGGGCGTTCGCCGAGCGCTTCGCCGGGCGCGTCTACATCGTCAACTACGCGGGTGAGGCGCAGAAGGACGTGCTCGCGGTAGACGACGAGCAGCGCCGGGTCAGTGTGCGCCGGACCGAGGCCATCGACGCCGCTGTCGAGCGGATCAGGGCACAGCACGAGCTACTGCCCCAGGACCTCCCGCGAGACTTCGTGGGCCAGATGTGCGCCAACGTTCGCAGCCTCGAACAGAACGACGTGGGCAGGGTCAAGGTGCTCTACCGCAACGACGGTCCCGACGACTACATGCAGGCGCTCACATTTTGTATAGTTGCGTCAGAATGTTGGTGGATCAGGCAGCAAGTGGGGCACGAGGAGATTACGTCGATAGACGAAATGACGGACTTGGGTTTTCGTCGTTCTGCGCTCAATGATCCCGACTCCGACTACTACTCCCCAGGGCGCGACGACAGCACCTACGGCATCTACCAGGGGTCCAACGGACACGACTCCTACGGCATGGACTCGGACGATTATTGAGCGGCTGTGGGCGAAGGTCGATGTGCGTGGTCCAGACGAGTGCTGGCTGTGGGTCGCTAGTCGCAAGCACGGCTATGGGCAGATCACGGTCGGTAAGAAGCCTCGGATAGCTACCCGGCTGATCTACGAATTGACGACTGGCGAGCGGCCACCTTCCGTGCGACACACCTGCGATAACCCGCCGTGTTGCAACCCGGCGCATCTGCGCGGCGGTACGCAGAAGGACAACGCCGCCGACATGCTCGACCGAGAGCGGCAGGCGAGCAGGCTGACCCGCGAAGCTGTGCTGGACATTCGCCAGAGGTATGCCCGAGGCGAGTCGCAGGTGAAGCTCGCAGCCGAATATGGTGTGGCGATCTCGACGGTGGCGATGGCAACGCGAGGCGATACGTGGGATCACGTCGAGAACGAGCGCCAGCGGACGACAGGCGAAGGTTTGTGCGAGTGCGGGTGCGGTCGGCCAGCGCCGATAGCGAAGATGACGAACACGAAGAAGGGGCACGTCAAGGGTCAGCCGGTGCGGTTTATCAGGGGCCACCATGCGAGACAGCATGCCTCCTAAACGAAAGTGCGATTGTGGGGAGTGTTCGCTCTGTAAGCAGCGTGAGTACAAGCGGCGATGGGCGGCTGCAAGAGGTGGCTACCGAGAGCCGGGGCGACCGCTGGGCGATGATCCCGTGATCTGCCGTATTTGCGGGATGTCGATGAGGTCACTACAAGGCCATCCGCAGACCCACAGGCTGACCATGAAGGAGTACAGAGCACGATTTCCTGATGCTCAGACTGTGGCGGAATCGCTGCGGGAGATCCACCGCGAGTTATGGATCGACATGGGGGGCTGGGATGGACGAGGGCTGAAGTGGACTCGGGAGCGATGTATCGCTGCCTTCCGGTCTGAGTGGAAACGACGAGGACGACAGCCAACAGCAACGGACTTCCGACGAAGCCGCAACAAGCGAGTGCCGCGACTGGGGACGGTTGAGGGCTTTTTCGGGACGTGGAACGCATTTGTCGAAGCTGCTGGCGGAACGCCGCTACCGAATACTGGTCGCCCAGGCGCGGGCGTGCTAGAGCGCTGCCAGAAGAAGGGCCACTTACGGCGAGTGCTGCCGTCGGGTGTGCGCTACTGCCCGACCTGCAAGACCGAGCGGGATCGGGAGCGTTACGCGGCTCGTAAGGCAGTCGGATGATGCTGGTCGCCAACGAGTGCTGGTGGATCAGGCAGCAGATCGGGCACGAGGAGATCACCAGCCTGGAGGAGATGGACGAGCTGGGCTTTGAGCGCTCGGCGCTGCATGATCCCGAGGGCAGCGAGTACAGCGCGGGCCTGGACGACGGCAGCTACACGCTCGAATCCGACTACTACAACTAGCTCACGTCTTGTGCTACTATCTCGGCACGCCAATACTGGCGACCGACCGAGGAGTGGACACATGCACAACAACGTCTTTCTGAGCGGGCCGCAGATCGCGGCGATCACCAAACTCGCCGCCGCACACAGCAATGCGCCTGGTGGTCTGTCGCTGACGCCGCTGGGCCATCCGGCCAGCCACCTCAGCTACAAGCCCGTCCGCGTGATCATCGACGGGACGACCTACCGGATCGCGACCGACGGGGGTATCGCATGAGGTGGGCGATCTTCGTCCATGACCCTGACGGCGACATGGGCTGGGGCACCGTCGTCGGTCCGTTTTCCTCCGTGGATGCGGCAGAGCGCAAGGCGGACTCGATCCGCCGCACTGCCAGCCGCCGCCACGAGGATCGGGTGATCGAGGCGATCATTGTCCCGGTCGCGCCACAGGGCGTCGCTGCCCGCGACATCGTGACTTCGGTGCTCGAAGGCTAAGCGCAAGACGTGAGCTTGGTGCTGCTATACTGAGAGGCACAACGACCGAGGAGCCTGACATGCGAGTACCGATTTCCGAGTTCAACGGCTGGACGATGTTCCCGCCGAGCTACTACCGCGAGCACCCGAGCTACTACGACGACGGCCCGGATGGCCCGGACACGACTCCCAAGGCCGTCAAGCGCCCGGCGACGCCGCCGGTCGATCTGCCCGTCACCACGGCGGACTTCATCGAGGGGGCCAGCCGCGATGGCGACGACGAGCAGCCGTTCTGAGGGCTGGGACACCGCTCTGGACGCGCAGACAGACCTGCTGCGCTCCTTCGGCACGGTCGAGGGCCGGGACTACCTGAACGGGTTCGTCAAGGCTCTCGAACGTGCTGGGGCCTACAACGGCGAGGGTGTGCTGGAGCACCCGGACGGTGCCGCCGAGGCGCTGGTGGGGGCCGCGACAGGTGGTCTGCCCTCGTGCGACCCCTTCTACGTGAGCGGCGATCTCGCCGAGCTGATCGACTGGGCAGCGGACTCGTTCCAGCCGGAGCCGTTGATCGCCACCGATCTGATCGTCCCCGGTGGCTTCGCTTACTTCTCTAAGCCGATCTTCCTAAAGGACACCCACCGGCTTCAGATGCCGATCCGGGCGATCCAGTGGAACGCCGCGTTCGAGCACGACAGCACTGGCGGCACCGGACCTGCGATCCGGTTCGAGCAAGACGAGGGTCAGCCCATCGGTGGCGTGATCCTCACCTTTTACTCGCACCGCGCCGACGGCGATCCTGGTGGGGACCGCTCTACCTACCCCGACATGCGGATCGGCGGCTCCGATCTCGCAATGGAGTACGTGACGCTGCTGCGCTTCGGCGAGATGCACGACGCCTTCAACGACGATGAGTCGCTCCGTGACGTGCTCACCCACGTCAAGGTGTTCTTCCGCCTGTGCCAGCAGACCATCGCTGTGCCTCGCCGTGAGCGCGTGCCCAGGCCCGTCTGGAAGCGAGCACGCGCCACCTGGAAGGACATCCGCGAGGTGGTCGTGTTCACGCTGCGCCGGGCCAAGCCGAGCCAGTACGAGGGCGAGGAGCGCGAGGTGGAGTGGAACCACCGCTGGATGGTGTCCGGCCACTGGCGCAACCAGCCCTACGTCGAGCGCGACGACCAGGGCAACAAGCGGACGGTCTACCGCCAGATATGGATCGCGCCCTACATCAAGGGGCCGGACGGCAAGCCTCTGATCCTCAAGCGCCGGGCGTTCGAGCTGGTCCGGTAGCTCACGGACTGTGCTAGGCTGAGACAAAACCCGACCCAGGAGAATGACCGAGATGACCACGCAACGAATGCCGACGCGCCCGCTCGAAGCGGGCCGGGCCTGTGACTGGCGCGAGCTGCTGGCGGCGATTCACCATGCCAAGCAAGCGGGCTTCAACCGCCAGCTTCCTGACCGGATCGTCCGCAGGCTCGATCCGCAGGGTGTCAGCACCTTCTCATTCTTCATGTTGCACGAGCACATCGACGGCGAGCCGGTCGAGCATCCGCACGTCCGGGCGACCGCGCACATCAAGCTGAAGGGCAACAAGGCGGCGCACGAGCTGCCGCTCGACATCCCGATGGCCTCCTGGCGGCGCTGGCGCACGCTGGACGAGTACAAGGCTCAGCGCGAGGCCAAGGCCAAGAGGGGATTCTGATGATCGAACTCGACTACGACGGCGAGTCGCTGTCGCCCATGTTCGGGCGCTACGAGAATGGGCGCACGGCGTTGCAACTGCTCGATCAGATGAACCTGCCCTACGCCACGATCACGGTGAACTTGCCCGACGACGCACTGGCCGAGGGCGAGCACTTCATCAAGGGCTGGTCCGAGAACGAGCAGATCGTGGAGTCGCTGATCGAAGCGGGCTGGCTGCTACCCACGGGCCGGACCGTGACGACCGGCTACACGCAGGCGACCGTCTGCATCTTCACCGGAGCGCTGGCCCGTGAATACGAGGAGGTGTCCCGTGGGGCTTGACATTAGGGCGATGAGCCGTACCACCTATCACGGCAACGAGGGCGATCCCGATCAGATGTGCGACGAGGGCTTCCTCTGGACCTACCCGAACAAGGACTTCCCGCACCAGGCCAACGGTCTACAGACGGGCTATTACAAGGGAGCCAAGGTACTTGGCTTCCGGGCTGGCTCCTACACCGGCTATAACCAGTGGCGCGACTGGCTGGCCCGGACGATGCTCGGCGTGTCCGCTGAGACGGTCTGGAGGCATCCGGCGGACTTTGCCGAGAGGCCGTTCTTCGAGCTGATCAACTTCGCTGACAACGAGGGCGTGCTCGGACCGGAGACGTGCAAACGGCTGGCCGAGGCGTTCGCTGCCCACGACGAGCAGGCCCAGAACAGCGGCGAGTTCTACGACCTCTACCAGACCTGGCGCAAGGCGTTCGAGCTGGCAGCCGACGATGGGCTGGTGTACTTCGGATGAAGAACACTGTGCATCCCGAGGAGCGCCCGCGAGGGGTCCGCGACTCCGGCTACCCGAGCTGCAAGGTGCAGAGTGCAGGCAAGCTCGTGTGGATTCAGGACGGCCAGCCGATGGTCTGGGTGGATCGCCCGCTGAAGTTCCCGAGGCATATCAGGCACATGCTGACCAAGCGCGGTGGCACCGAGATCACCGACATCAAGTGGATGCAGCTCGGCGGCAAGGCGTGGTGGCGGCTCCCGGAGTATCCGACCGGCAACGCCTGCCGGATCGTTACCAGCACCGGCAGGGTCCTCACCGATGCTGACTTCGAGGCGCTTGCCGACGAGGCCGAGCGCGGCTACGACATCACGCATCTGCTTTGAGGTAGGCGGCGGGGGCAGCGGTAAGGTGGGGGCGTGCAGGCCGAGCGCATCGTTCTTCCCAGTCCCCGCCAGCCACCGTGCCCCGCCGCTGCGCTGATCGCCGAGGCTGCAGGCGGCACCGGCTGCGCCTGCCGGATCACGCACGATCTGATCGACAGCCGTCACGACCCGACGACTCTCGCCGCTTACTGTTTCAGCGCCACGGGGTATCAGCGATGCCCGAGCTGGCGAGCCGACCGCGACGCGCTGCTGGCTTCCAGGCGGATCAGGCCGCTGCTGAACAGCCGGGGCAATCTGACCGCCGGGCATCCCGAGGATCGTGAGCGCGACGCCGGGCTGGCGCTGGCGGCGGATTCACAGGAGCGCGAGGCATGGCTACAGCAACGCGAACGCGACCGCTAGCCAGCCAGCTCTATATCACCGACGGCACGCACTTGCTCTACGTGCTCGATCTGCCCGAGGGCGGACAGGCAGTCGTGGAGGATGCGATGACCGGCGACGTGCAGTGCGTTCCGGCGATCAGACTCGATGGGTGGAAGGTGGTGGACCCCAACCGTGCCCCGTGAAGGTGGGCTGATCGGACGCTTGCAGGAGGCCGTCGAGCAGCGCACCGGCAAGACGGTCGTTGACTCCGAAGCGCTTGAACTGCTCGAAGCCAGTGACATCGAAAGACGGAACCTTCAAAAAGAGCTGGACATGCTGGGCTGGTATGTCCTCGATCACATGGGTGGTGCACCGCACGAGGTAAAGCCACAGGAGCGCCGCAAGATGGCTGCTCAGGCGAGGATGGTCTGGGCGCAGGACCCGGTGGCGGGGGCCAATGTCGATCTGATGAACCAGTTCGTGTTCGGTCGGGGGGTGCCGAAGCCCAAGGCCGTCGATGACAAGGTGCAGGAGGTCATCGATGAGGCGTGGGCCGACCCTGACAACCAGGCGGTGCTGACGACGTTCACCGCGCAGGCGGCGCTGTGCACCGATTTGATGCTCCAATCGAACCTGTTCATCCTGTTCTTCGAGGACGGCGACGACGGCAAGGTGAAGCTCGGCATCCTCGATCACGATCTTGTCGAGGATGCGGTGCGTGACTCACAGAACCGGCTGCGGGTTCTGTACTACATCGCCAGGCGGCGCGATTACCAGTGGGATTACAACAACGACCGAGTGTCGATGCAGTCACAGGTCAACGCCCAGCAGCCCAACCGCCCGCGTGTCATCTACTACCAGGCGCTTCAGGCGACCGACTCCGAAACGGGTGAGCTGCTCTCAGACGACGACCCCTGTCCGCCGGAGAAGCTCGGCGAGGGCCTCGTCTACCACATCGCTGTCAACAGGGGTAGCGAACAGGTCTTTGGCGTCCCGCAGATGAAGCGGCTCGTGCGCTGGCTGGCGGCGCTGAACGATTTCATGGCGGCGAGGGTCGATCTCACACAGGCGGCGGCAGCCTTCATCATGCGCCGGACCGTCAAGGGCAGCCCCAGCCAGGTGGCGAAGATCGCCGCCAAGCACCTGTCGCGACAGTCCACGCTGGCGTCAACCTCGATAGACGATCCCTACGCCGGGGAGATCAAGGCAGGCCCACGCCCCGGCTCGATCCTCAACGAATCGGCGGGCGTCACCACCGAGCCGTTCGCCGTCAACACGCAGGCGGCGCAGGCGACGCAAGACGCACAGATGATCCGCTCGCAGATCAGCGCCGCGACGTGGCCCCAGCATTACCTCGGGGATCAGAGCAGCGCGAACCTGGCGACGGCGGCGTCGCTAGAGCTGCCGGTCGTCAAGCGCGTGGAGGCCACCCAGGAGCTGTTCGAGTCGCTGTTCCGGGCCTTCATCGACCGCTCGATCAAGAAGGCCGTGGATGCGGGGACACTGCCCACCGAGCTGACTCCCGAGGAACGGGCGCTGCTGCGCTCCAAGAAGCCCAAGGAGAACGTGCCCGGTGGCGATGCGGTGCCGACGCCCTCTCCAGCCCAGCAGGAACCGCCGCTGACGATTACCGACCCCGGCGATGCTACGAAGGAGCCGAAGGGCTTTCAGTCGCTGGGGTCCACCGAGGTCGCCGAGGCGTACTCGGGTCAGGCCGAGGATGAGGAGGCCACCGAGCGCGACCTCGGCTACGAGTTCAGCATGCCTTCGCCGCTGAAGCGCCAGATGGCGGATCTGGTGACCGCCATCGCGAACCTTGCTCGCACTTTCGACCCCAACAACACGAACCTTCAGCTCAGCCGAACTCTGCTCGGGATCGCGCTCGGCCAGGGCCTCGAACTCGCCGATCCCGCTGCTGCTGTCGAGCGGATTCTGCCCGACGGCTACGTTGATCCGATGCTTGCTGCGCAGATGGCTGGCGGTGGAGCGCCGGGTGGAGCGGGTCCGCCGCCGCCGCTACTGCCGGAGGGACCGAACCCGTTCGGGCCGGAAGGCGAAGGGCCAGATCAGAACAATCCCTACGGTGCCCAGGGCCAGAGCAGCGAGTTCCAAGCCAATCAGGGCCAGATGTATGAGTCCGCTGAGGACCCGGACATGGAGGCGCTGATGGCTCTGTGGGATGTAGAAATCGGCGAGATTGTGGACGAGATGCTCTCAGCGGCCAGCACCAACGGGCACGGCAGCATGAACGGGCATGGCGGTTCCTGACCAGCCACCCGAGCAGCAGCCTCAGCAGCCCCAGCAGGTCACCAACAGCCGCGTCAAGACGCTGCTGAAGGCTGCCGCTGCCGGGAAGGCGGCGCAGCTCAGCGTCAAGGGGGCAATCGCTCCCGGCGTCGCAGTGACGCTCCCACCGCGTACCGCTGTCGGTGCGGTTGCTGCTCCCGCCGACGCCTACATCCACGGCGTCAAGATCGCGATCATCCTGAAGGTCCTGCACAAGCTGATGCGCTGGCCGAGTATCAGCGGGGCCGACGGCAAGCCCACCGACTGGCTGACTCAGCATCTGCTGAGGCTCTATCCCAACGCCGACCCGATGGTGATCCGTGCTGCTGTCGAGCGCGAGCTGGAATACGAGGGGGCCTTCCAGCGCAAGGCGCTGAAGCGCACGCAGAGTGATCTGTACGCCGCCGGGCAGCTCTCTACGCCGGAGGCTCAGCAGAAGCGCATCCAGGCCATCCTCAACCGCGAGAAGCACTACACCAAGCTGCGCCACGACGCCTCGCTGGCGCGGGCCAAGGCGCGGGTCGAGAACGATGTGGTCAAGCAGAAGTCCCCGGCGGGCGCGATGTGGATGCTGGGGCCGCGCCGCAAGCACACGGCAGGCTGTCTGGCGATGGCCGGGAAGAACTGGCCGTGGAGCGTGCTCGACACGATGCCACCGCCGGTCCACGCGGGCTGTGGCTGCTGGCTGAAGCCGCTGAGCTGGAACGCCATCGTGCCCAAGGATGGCGATGCGATGTACCAGGCCAAGCAGGCGATGGCGCTGGAGGAGGCGATCCGGGCCGTCGCTGATCCGGGTGAGGTCGAGGCGTTCCTCGATGGGCTGGAAGTCCGTGAGAGCGTCGCCAGGGCGCTGTGTGCGCTACAGGAGATCGACTGGAAGGCGTGGCTGCATCCGAAGGACCGCCGGGGCCGTTGGGAGGACGTGCCGGGTGAGAAGTTCGACAAGCTGAAGCCCAAGCCGGGCAAGAAGGAGTCCGACTACTTCCCCGAGCTGTCGCCCGGCTCGAAGGCCGTTTCCGGGCCGGAGCCGTCCTCGGTGATCGGCGGCGATGTGCCCGAGCCGGAGCATCAGGGGCCGATCCCCAGCTACCGCCATATCGCGCTGCACGTCCAGCACAAGGACTTCTCAACCGGGGCGATGAAGGCGCAGGACGGGGATGGGAACACGTTCTTCGTCCAGGATCACGGCGACGATCACACTCGGGTTGCCTCCGAGCTGCTGTCCAATGCGATCTATCGCGAGCTGGGGGTGGACACCCCGGCTAAGGGCAGCGTCCGCACGCACGGCTCGCCGGACTTCTCGCAGATCCCCGACAGTCTCCCCGACGAGCCGCCGATGGACGTGCCCGAGCACACCCGCGTCTCGACCGGCGTGATCCTCCGCGAGCCGGACGGCAGGATCACCGTGATCGAGCCGCGCAACCACTACGGCGGCTACATCCATACGTTCCCCAAGGGCGGCCAGGAGCCGAACCTCACCCCGCAGCAGAACGCGCTGAAAGAGGTCTGGGAGGAGACGGGCTTGCACGCGCACATCACCGGGGTCGTGGGCGACTTCAAGGGTGACTCGGGCGTCACCCGCTACTACGTCGGCGTCCGCACAGGCGGCACCGAGACGCCGAGCGATGAGACGCAGGCGATCAAGACCGTCACGCCGGACGAGGCCAAGCAGATGCTCAACCGCGAGCGCGACCAGGATGTGCTCAAGGCGGTGGAGCAGATGCCGGTTCCGACCGAGAGCTATCCCGACGATTTCCCGCCCGTGGTGCCTGGCGTTGCCGTCGCCACGCCTGCCATCAACGGCAAGACCAAGCAGATCAACTCTCCCAACGACGCGCTCGGGCGCGATTACATGGTCGATGCGCTGCTTGCCAACCGCAACTTCCTCGGGCGCGGCGGGGTCAACGTGCGCTGGGGCGAGAACGGCAAGCCGGTCCGTACCGATATGGGCAGCACGCTCGGCTATCACTCCGATGGGCACCGGAGCGAGTTCGGCAATGTCCCCGAGGAGCTGTGGAAGATGCGCTTCCGGGGTCAGGCGGCGGGCACGGTCCCCTTCAACGAGGAGGACCTGCGAGCGCAGGCGCAAAACATCGGAGCCACCCTCTCCGACGCCAAGATCGATCAGCTCGTTCAAGCGGCCAATTTCCCCGACGAGGCCGACCGTCAGCAAATCGCCAAGACGCTGAAGGCCCGGGTCCAGTGGATGCGCGACTTCGCTGACGGCAAGATCGATCTGCCCAAGCCGACCGAGGGCGAGGACGCCCGGCAGATGCACCAGAAGGCACAGCAGAACCTAGAGGTCTACCCCGAGGAAGCCGCCGCGCTCGATCATTACGCCGCCCACGCCGACGTGCTCGATGCGCATCTGCGCGGCAAGGCCGAGGTCGTCACCGACGACGACCGCAAGACCGCCAAGCGACTCGATGACGTGCTCGACGCGACCGGCACCGAGGGCGACAGCATTGCCTACGTCGGGGCCGACGCCGGGCTGACCGACGACATGGTGGGCAAGACGTTCGGGATGAAGTCGTACATCAGGGCGCATACCGACTCCAGCGAGGCGGACGGCAACAGCAGGATCAAGCTGCTGATCCCGGGCGGCAGCCGGGCGCTGTACCTGGACGACGCCGAGCCGGGCGAGCCGGACATGCTGCTGCCCCGCGACCAGCGCATCCACATCACAGGCCACAGCACGGACTCTGACGGCACGCCGACGCTGGAGGGGACCGTTCTGCCGTATCGACGCCCGAAGGCGCTGACGAAGCCCTACAAGCCGCCTACGACGCCCCAGACGACCTGGCACGGTGCCAGCAACTACTCCAAGCCCAAGCCCAAGGGCGAGTTCTTCGAGGTCGGGGCGCGGGTCAACGTCAACGGCAACAAGGCGACCGTGACGAGCGACGCGGGCAAGGGCATGGCGAACATCAAGCTCGACAACGGCAAGGGCTACCAGGTCCCGTACTCGATCCTCCAGCGCCTACAGGAAGCCAACGCCAATCCGATCTTCGAGAAGCTGCACCCGCGAGGCCGGGGTGGCAAGTGGGTCAAGAAGCTGGCCGACTTCCCCGCTCTACGCGGCGTCGTGGAATATGGGGCCGTAGGGACGGGGCCGGAGGCAGCCGACGGAGCTTACGCCGCCGCTGACGATCACTTGCGGAACATAGGCGTTCCGGCTGAGGTGATTGGGGCCATCCATCGTCGCGCCGCCGCGCTGCACCGTGAGCATGGAGATGAGAAGGCCAACGCAGAAGCGTGGGCCGACGCTTACGAGTCCGCAGCACAACCGCATACCGTGACCGACGCCGAGGCCGCAGGTGAGACGTGGAACACGAGGCTGGCGGGCCACCTCACTGGTCTGGCCGTCGCTGTGCAGAAAGCAACGTATGGGATCGAGGATGAGGAGAAGAAACGCACCGTCGCTCGTGACGCAGCTCATACGCATCTGGAGGGCCTCGGGGTGCCCGAGGACGTGCTCGCCGAGATTCACCATCACGTAAGCGAGAACGCTCCCCTCACCGTCTCTCCCGACGTGGGGTACGACTGGTCGAATGCGTATGTCGAGGCGGCACGCCATGCGCTGAACTCGGCCCCGAGCGGGGTTGTCGATTCTGAGGCGGTGACGCAGGCGATCAACGGCTTCGAGCACAACGGCTTGACGGCGAGGGTCATCGCCGAGAAGGACAAGAATTGGCAGCAATTCCAGATCGGGGTGTTCGACGGAGACAAGCAGGTGGGGAACATCCTCCGCGACTTCCACACCGACGAGGACGGCAATCTAGTGGTCGAGCATTCACTGGCTCAGCTCAGCTCCGAGTATCAGAGCCACGGCTTCATGTCGCACTTCAACGATCACATGGAGAACGTCTACCGCCAGCAGGGCGTCAAGCAGATCAAGATCCACGCGGCGCTTGATGTTGGCGGTTATGCCTGGGCACGCGAGGGATTCGAGGTCGATGGCGGAACGAAGGGGCTTGCGGACCTTGCAGCAGAGAAGCCGACTGGACGAGCCATGTTGACGCTCCCCAATCGGCACGATCCCTGGGTCACCGACTACACCAACGAGGAGCGCGAGAAGTTCAAGGCACTATTCCCACGGGCGAGTGACTACAAGAGCGGGTCCTCTAAGTTCTCTGACCTGCCGCCTGGGGCGAAGTTCACCGATAGGGATGGGAACTCGTGGGAGAAGGCCGGAGAGGATATGGCAACTCTGACCAGCCTTGGTGCTCCTAACGACCCATACGGGCCTGGGGAGGATGCGCTTGGCGCGAGTCTTGGTCCGGATGATGGTGTGGGTGACTTCTGGGATGGCAGTACACCTGTCACGGCAGGCCAGATGGAGGTAAAGGTACCGGAGGGAGGATTCACGTCTGTCGCTGACATTGCTGCTTATGGAGCGCAGAATGCGCATCAGGGCGCGGACGGCAGGCAGCACTGGATCGGCAAGGACTTCCTGCTTGGGTCCAACTGGTACGGGCACAAGGACCTCTCGGCGCAGATTCAGGAGTGGACCTCGCAGGAGCTGGCCGACCGTGCCCGGCAGCTCGCTGCCAAGGGCCTGATCGTCCGTGCCGACGACGGCGGCGGGGCCGAGGACGACCAGATGTTCTGGCTGCCACAGCTACAGGAGTCCGCTGTCGCTGCCGACTTCAGTGAGTTCCTGCATCCTCGCGGGCGCGGCGGCAAGTGGATCAAGAAGTTCCTGCCGCAAGCCCACGACACCCCCGAGCCGAGGGAACCGGCCATCCCGCCGATCACCGCCGAGGAAGCCCGGGGCAACAGCCGCGCCGTCAGCGCCGCCGAATTCCAGCGGATCGCACAGGAGGGCGGGCGTCGGCTGGCGTCCCTACAGCAGCACAGCTCCGACACGACCGGCTTGGACAAGAATTGGGAGAAGATCAAGGCCGACAGCTTCGATGCTGCCCAGGAGTCGTGGGGCGGTGCCACCATCGATGCACACACGGGCGAGGCGATTGCCTCCGACGCTCCCAAGTACGCGATGACTGTCAAGGGCCACGGTGTCAACACCGTGGAGGTACCCGAGGACGCCAGCCGCGAGCAGTTCAATGCGGCGATGGACGAGGCCAAGAGCCGGTTCTCTGAGACGCTGCGCAACCAGCAGCACTGCCTGGGCATCTTCCATGACGACGACAAGGGCACCATCGACATCGATCCGGTGCTGGTGGTGGACAGCCTGGACGATGTGGAGAGCATCGGCAGCTACACTCATAACATCGGCGGGGCCTACTGTTTCGCCGACGGCAACGGCTACTGGCCCCCGCACGTAGGAGCCGAGGATGGCGAAGGACGACAAGCGCAAGAATCCGCCCAAGCCCAAGGGCAAGAAGATGAGCCTCGCGGAGTTCCGCCACCACAACTGGCTGACCGACGAGCAGAAGCAGCCCCGGCCCAAGCCGGGCAGCTCACCTTCACGCTAGAGGAGGGCTTCAAGGGCTGGCTGCACCCCCGGGGGCGCGGGGGCAAGTGGATCGACGTGCTCGGCAAGCTCAAGCAGGACGACAAGACCGAGTTCAAGCGCCACGGCGTGCATGTGGACTTCACCGGGGGCAAGTCGCTGCTGCACGGCCCGACCGGGCCACCACCCGACTTCAGCGAGTCGGTCAAGCGAATCAAGGCACTCGGGATCAAGGTCAACGAGCCGGGGCCGAAGTCGCGGTTGAAGCCCGAGGAGGTGTCCGATCTGGCCGACGTGCTGGAGCAGGCGGTCAAGGACTACCCGGTCCTCACGCACGGACCCGGCCCGCCGCTGGGCGTGCTGACCTTCGCCTCCAACGACAAGGGCATCTTCATGAAGCCCAACGTATTCGCCGACTGCGAGATTCGCCACGGAGTCTCCGAGATCAGGATCAACGACCGGGGTCACTTCAACCAGCGTCCGTGGGGTCCGCCCAAGCCCGGCGATCATCTGGGCGGCTACAACTCCCCATCGAGCAAATCCTGGGGCGGGGTGCTCTGGCACGAGCTGGGGCACGCAATGATGAACGCCATCGACATGGCCGGACACCACGACTCCAAGCGCTACGTGGACTGGATGAGCCGTTACGGGGTGACCTTCGATGACTGCAAGGGCCTGTCGAAGTACGCCGTCGCCTCACGCAGCGAGGGGATCGCCGAGCTGTCGAGCATGGCGAACACTCCCGGCTACCTGCAAATGCTGCCGCAGACGATGCAGGACAAGGTGACGAAGATGTTCGATGATCTGAAGCACTGGGACCCGGGTAAGCCCTACGTTTACCAGGACCCGCTGCCGCAGCCGAGCACCGTCGGCGTCAGCACCCCGAGCACACTGCCGACGCCTAAGATCAAGGCGGTCAGCTACTCGATGCCAAGCCCCGAGTCGCTCAGCGACATCGAGGCCCAGGTGAAGGCCAACCCGGGCACCGCCGGGACGAAGATGCCGGTCAGCGAGATGGACCTCAAGCCCGGTGACGTGATCGAGGGCGGCACGCCGGGTCTGCGCTACCTAACGATCAGTGATCCCCAGGAGAAGTCGGGCCTGCGCTACGTGCCGCTGAATCAGGGCGAGCACAAGCCCTACAGGTTCTCGGGCACAAGCCAGCGTCGCAAGGTGGAGGGCCTGCACTTCGACCTCTCGCCTGCCGAGCCGCAGCACGCGATGATCTCGAAGCTCACGGCGGCGTATGCCAAGGAGGGCGCGAGCGCGCACCCGCTGACGGCTCCGATGAAGTTCAAAAGCAGGCCGCGTGACTCGACCGGGTTCCCCAAGCTCGACAAGGCGGTGAACGACTTCATCAAGGCCAACCCCGACGTGGCTGATATCCGCGATCACCCGGAGGGAGCGTGGGGTCGCTGCGAGGAGATCAGCGACAGGCTCAGGGATGAGCTGCGCAAGCAGGGCTACGACGCCTATGCTCCCAGCGACGACGTACAGGCGTTCTACCCCAACGCACAGGACACGGCGAAGATCGGGATGGGTGACTTCTCCTACCCCGAGCACGCGGCGGTGGAGGTCTACGGCCTGTATGGACCCAACAACGTCAACTCGGTCATCATCGACCTCACCGCCGCGCAGTACGGGTTCCCCGAGTTCCCGAAGGTGACGAAGTGACCATCGACACTAGCAAGGAGATGCGGGCCAAGGTGGACGCTGCTGTCGCCGAAAACCTCGCAGCCGGTGATTGGGTGGCTCCCGATCCGTTCCTCGATATCAATGATCCGCCGCTGGAAACGCAGGAATCCTGGGATGAAGTTCTGCACCCCAGAGGCAGGGGCGGCAAGTGGATCAAGCGGCTCGGCACGTCACAGACGAGAACCGCCATCATCGACAGCCACAGCCGCAACGACCCTGGTGCTCGTACCGGTCCGTGGTACTCGTGGCCGGAGGGTCCGGGGACGATGGAGCGCGAGCCTCCGGCAGAGGGCACGCATTCGCTCGGCCCCGCACTGCTGCACCTGCCCGGCACCACCAAGGCGATTCAGCTCCAGGCGATGACGCCGGAGCAGGAGCAGACGACCAGGGTCGCGCTGGGGCGCAGTCTGAACGGCATCGATCCGAAGATCATCGACCGGCTGCCATCCGTGACAGCGACCACCAACGGGCTGGGTAACGCCGCCGCCGACTTCACCAATCCCCCGTCGGGTGGTCCCGTCTACCAGGACGATCCCGACTGGATGCCACCGGAGGCCAACCGCATCCGCATCCGCCCGAGCATGTTCACGCCGGACGGCCAGAGCGCCGCTGAGCACTCGCTGGCCTCGGGGTTCTGGTCGCCCGACGGGAACGCTGCCGATGGGGCCGACAGGGCGCTGACGCACGAGGTCGGGCACTTCCTGGACTTCAACATGACAGAGGATCAACGCACTGAGGTCCGCTCGGTGCTGCGCAAGCAATACAAGCTGACTCCGAAGTCCGCCGGGGCGCTGGCAGGGAGCGCCGGGCCGGTGAGGATCAAGGATCTGAAGGAAGGCGATACCTACCGCAATGACACGGGCGCGATCTACAAGGTGCTCGGCGTCAAGCATCCCGGCACGCAGGACATGGAGGTCACTGTCACCAGGATGAATCACGAGGGCCACGACCAGCCCGGGCTGCTGACGGGTGACCTCAAGCGTCCTTCGGGCGGCGATTACGGCAAGTTCTTCCCGCTGACGTTCACTGACCGCGACGGCATCCCCGGCGGTAACAAGATGGACCTGATGCCGCCAGGCTGGGACCCTTCTCAGGAGACGCCTAAGTACAACGTCTCCAAGTACGCCAGCAAGAACTCCGATGAGCTGATCGCTGAGCTGTGGGCCGAGTATATGACGAGTCCCAATCCCCGCGACGCCGCCAGGTTCGTCGGCGAGTACATCCAGCACGCGCTCGCGGGGCCGCAGGGGCATCTGTTCGAGGCTGACGGTGACGACTGAGTTTCCGAGGATCTGCGACGCCTGCCAGCGCCTGCGGGGCGACGGCGTGTGCACCAGCTTCGACCAGGGCATCCCGGAGAACATCTACGTGCTCGGAGCCGACCACCGCCAGTCCATCGCCGGAGAGGAGCCGTTCGAGCTGGACCCGGCCAAGCAGTCCGCCTACGAGGACTGGCTGCAATGGGCTGGTGAGCAGTGAGCGTCACCGATGAGCCACTGACGTTCGGGTACTTCCAGGCCGAGCAGGACCCGACCGACGAGGACCTCGATGTGCTGCTCGATCCGCCGCCGCGCCGACGGCCACAGAGCCGCGACGAAGCCGAGGACGGCGACCGGCTGTTGCTCTACACCGGCCCTCACGAGCTACAGGAGGCGATCTGGAACGAGAAGCTGCATCCCCGCTGGCCGAAGGGCACGCCGCTCAAGGGCGGCGAGTTCATCCGCGTCGGGGAACGCTTCAACCGCGACGGCCACGAGTGGGAGGTCACCCAGGTCGCCGGAAGCAAGATCATCGCCGCTGAGGCTTCCGGGGACATCAATCAGGCGCATACACGGGTGTTTGACACCGCCGAGGAGCTGGAGGGCGTCAAGCACGCGCTGCCGGGCGCGGTGCCAGCCGCTCCGAAGGTGCTGAAAAGCGGGTTCGTCCAGGAGATAAACCCCAAGACGGGCAAGCCGTACAAGATGGGGTCGGGTCACTACAAAAAGACGGTGATTCCTGACGAGAACTCGGTCGTCATCGATGCCGACCGGCACGAGGAGACACACGATCCTTCGATTGCACCGCATCCGCTGTCGAAACTGACTCCCGAGCAATGGGCCAAGTTCGGCAGGGCCGACCAGCTCTTTTACAACGAATGTATGGATCGCTTCGGTGCCTGGCAGACTCCCGGCGGGGGACAGCCGCCGCCGATCAGCTCGGGGTCACCCCAATGGCAGGCGAAGCTGAACGCGATCAAGAAGAACGCTCCGGCCAGCGCGGTGAGCACGCTTGAATCGATGATCAGCGACGTGAAGGGGCACACCGAGGGCAACCAGATGTCTGGTGTGCGCATCTTCGAGGGCTTGCTGAACAGCTCGCCCCAACTTGCTACCGCGCAGGCCAAGTATCAGCAGTTCCGCGAATTGGAAAGCGACATGAACTCGCTGATCGCGTGGGACCTCTACAACCGTCTCGGTGCCCCTGACATCACCGCTGTCCACAGGGCACCGGGCGAGGAAGTGTTCAAGCAGGCCATCGCTGGCAAGAAGTCACTGCTGAGCGGTCTGTCAACGTCATGGAAGATGGGCGTCTGGAGTGGGCACGGCTTCGTGTTCTCGCTGCCCGTGCGGCAGGTCGGTTTCTTTGAGACGCTGATGGGCCAGGGCTGGGGTGCCGGTAGCGGTGAGTTCGAGCTGGCGACAATGGACCGGCTGAAGGTGGCAGAGCAGGCTGCTGGGTTCTATACGAAGGACGCGCTGCCCGACAACCCCGGCAAGGCGGGGCAGCCTGGGCAGCTCTACAAGTTCCTTGCGGGCCAGATGAACTCGAACGGGCGCGGCGGGGGGCTGGCGGCGCTGGTGAAGCGCCACTTCGCCACCAACGACCCGTTCACACTCGATATCGGCCAGGTCGATCTGAACTTCCAGGTGACCAAGAAGCCGGGCCAGGTGACCTACTACGTCCCGCCGGACGACGTGATGTCTCACATTGAGGATGCGGTGGCTGCCGACCCGGGCACTCCGGCTTGGGATAAGCAGATGCTGGTATCGGAAATGCCCGATGACATGAAGCCGAAGCCGGGCATGATCGTGGAGAAGGGCGGTCAGCAGGCCGGAACCCGCTATCTGGTGATCCAGAACAACGCGCTCGGGCCGGGCAAGTTCCAGTACGTACCGCTGTTGACCGGCTCGCAGGATTACGACGTGAACCCGACCGGCGGGGGTTACGTCAGCGACAAGTGCAAGGTGATCCTGGGCGACGACGGCAAGCCGATGATGTTCTCGCTGCCGCCGCCACCGGCAGAGGAAGCCTACAAGCACGACATGGCATCGCTGACTCCGGGCGGTCCGAAGATCCCGGTGGGGCAGATGGAGCTGGGCGACGCGATTGCGTTCAACAACGACCACTGGAAGATCATCAAGAAAACAGGTGCTCAGGTCACCGTCCAGTCGATGACGAACGGGACCGAGGGCGTGGTCGATTCGCTGGCAAAGCAGCAAAAGCTGTACCCGACTGGCACCGCGCCGCCGACGCCGCAAGTGCCGCCAGCGCCGGGCGTGCCAACGCCGCAGGTGCCGCCAGCACCGACGTTCATCCCCGAGGAGGGCAAGGACGCGCTGAGCAGCCAGTTCGGGATTGTCAAGGTCGTGGACGCCGCCGACGCGGCTCAGGGCGACGTGCTCGTGGAGACACCGACCGGGATGCAGATGGCGCACCTCACCTCCGAGCTGTCGCCCGCGCCCGGGCTACCGAAGCTGGCTCCGCAGAAGGGCGACACCTTCACCAAGGACGGCTTCAAGTACACGATCCAGAACATCCAGAAGAACGGAATCATCACCGCCCGCCCGTTCAAGCCGGGCGAGGGGCAGCAGAAGGTCGAGAAGTTCGTCCCGTTCGTCCCCACCGGCTCACAGGCCGCTCAGGGCGTCTCGCAACTGCCGTCCGACCTGCTGCGCCCCGACGACTACGAGCACGGCGACAAGGCCAAGCTCGGCAGCCTCCAGCCGGGCGATCTGGTATCAGGCTCTGCTGCCACCAAGAAGCCGTTCATGGTGCTCGGCCACTACGGCAAGAACACCTATCTGCGCAACCTCGACACGGGCGAGGTCGTCCCCGTCTCGAAGAACAAGAGCTACACCAAGCTGACGAGTAAGGCGGCGGCTGACGATGTGAAGGTGGATGCGCAGAACGGGGCCAACGACTTTCTGGAGGGCAAGAAGCCGTGGGCCGATGTTGTCGCATTACACGCTGCCGCAGAGGACAAGTTCAAGAACAGCACGGAATACCCGGCTACCTGGAGTGATGCGGCGAAGTGGTCACAGGCGTATGCCGACGCCTATGTGGACAAGTACGGCTGGGGCGAGGCGGACGAGGGTAACGATCTTGCGAAGGCGGTCAAGGCTGCGGCCAAGGGCGAACCGGCTCCCACCGCCGAGCCGAGCGAGCCGCCGCAACTCGGCGATTTCATCAAGTCGCCGGACGGGGATATCTGGCAGATCAACGCCGAGTACCCGGACGAAGATCAGTGGTCGGTCATCGACACGCAGACTGGACAGGGTGGGGTTTTCAACAAGGCCGATGTGGCGGGCTGGGAGCACGCTGAGATGATCAGCGACCTGCAAGAGCCAGCGACTGGAGAACCGTCGCCGCCAGCCGGGCCGACCGTTGCGCCGTATGACATGTATTCCGACCAGCCGTCGCTCGTGCATGATGTCGCCGAGGATCACCTCCAAGGCATGATCGCCAATTCTGCGTCGGTGCACATCACGGCGAACCAATATGCGCAGCAGGGGTACGCGCCCGGCGACGCCTACCAGCAGGCGGCGCTCGATTACGACGTGCCCGCCTCTGACGCGCTTGCGCTGAAGCACATAGTCGATCAGGCAGCGGGGCCGTCGCAGCCGCTGACGCCGACGCCGGGCGCGAAGCAGGTGGGGAACACGCTGAAGGGGTCGGAGCTTGAACCCGACGACCAGTTCAACCTGTCGCCGGGTGGCTACAAGTGGACGGTGACAGGGCCTCCGAATGAGTTCGGTAGCATGCCCGTTGAAACCGAGGACGGCAAGCACGGCACGCTGGCGGCGAGCGATGTGGTCACCTATCTCGGCAAGAAGGGCCAGCCGACCGCTCCTCCTGTGGGCGTAGCTGTGGGGCAGCATCCTGCCACGTTCGGCGACCTGGAAGTGGGCGACACCTACGGCTACCCCCCGGGCTACGCGGACCACATTCCCGATCTCAAGGTGGTCGCCAAGGATGCCGACGGCGTAACCGTACAGCCCACGAACGTCCCGGAGGGCCATGCGATCAACAAGATCGCGCTGAATGAGCCAACACACTCCGACGTAGTTATCAAGACGAAGGGTGGAACTGAGCCTAAGTTCGCCGAGACGTGGGGCGATGTGCCAGTCGGGGCCACCTGGAAGTCAAGTCTGTCGGGTGACACCTGGCAGAAAACCGACGCGACTACTGCGACCCACACTGTCTCGGGGCAGACGATAGACCACACCGACGGTGACACCTTCGGACAGACGGTGGACGCTCCCACGACAGCGCTGCCGGGCGCACCGGTCGCGGGACAGATGTATAAGGCCAGCACCCTGCCTCCGGGGTCGAAGGTGAAGGTGATGGGGAGCAGCGCCGAGAAAGCGGCGAGCGAGGACCAGACGGTGGGTAACTCGGGCACCGTGACGAAGTGGGGGCAGCCGATCCCCGGCTCTGGCGACTGGCCTGTCGAATACGTCGGGACCGAGCATCCGACGCCGGTTCCGTCGGCTCCCGCTGGCCTTGGTCCGGCATCGAGCGGCGACCTTCAGGTTGGGCACAACTTCAAGATGATGAAAAAGTCCACCGGCAAGTATGGGGCCGAGTACGAGGTGCTCGGCAAGAACCCGGACGGGACGTTGCACATCAAGACGCTCAAGACTAAGAAGGATTACTTCGCGTGGAACCCCAAGTCCTATGCGACCCAGGGGGGCGTGCTGATCACCAAGGTGCCCGAGGGTGCTCCGTCGGGTCCGGCAATGACGCCTGTCGAATCCGACATACACCACGCGGGCTACCAGTGGATGGACGCTCACGGGATCGATCCGGTCACAGCCGACAAGGCGGTGACCGATGCGATCAGGCTGCACGACGGTGGTATGGATTGGCCCGATGCCTACGAGTACGCGGCAGGGCAGATACCCGACAGCTCGGGGAACGTGCCGCCGACGGGCTGGCTGGGGCCGAACGGGATCAAGGCGACGATTGCGAAGGTGTCCACCGCCAAGCCCGACGATCTGCCCATCGGTGCCACATTCGAGCACGCCGGGACGACCTGGACCAAGCTCGACACCGACGATTACGTCTCGACCGAGGGTGAGCACCACTCCGGCGTCTACTTCCCCGCTTCGGGCGTCGTCATCAAGAGCACGCCGAGTGCGACTCCGTGGCCGGGAACTGCCCCCTGGGGCGATACCGGCAGCGACGAGGACAAGGCGGCGTTCAAGGCGGCGGATGACTACTTGAAGGGTGTGGGCTGGTCAGACAGCGCAGTAGGGGATGTGCATCAAGCCGCCGCTGACTACCACGCCAACGGACATAGCTGGCCCGATTCCTACAACTACGCGGCGGTGGACAAGGGGGTCGTGCAGGACGGTAGCCTGCTGGCGAACGAGGTCGCACTCGGGATCATGCAGGCTACGCCGTCGGCACAGGCTAAGCCGGTCCCCACGGCGATCCCGAAGGAAGTGTTCGATCCGGCGCAGACAGCGCTGGATGAGCTTGTGCCTTCAGATGTCGTGGCGGCGATCCACAAGGATGCGCTGACACATCACAATCTGGGTGAGGACTGGCCGACCGCCTATGCCTCGGCGGTTGCCGACAATGGGTACTCGACGGGGGCGAGTTCTGTGGGCGGCTTCATCATCGAGAAAGTCCAGAAGGCGCTTACCGCAAAACAGCCGCTCTACAAGCAGCACAAGGAAGCTTACGACGCCGCCTCTGACTACTTCAAGGGTGCTGGTATCAGCGGCGGGACGGACTATGACCAGATGGGTGGTCTGCACGCGGCTGCCAACAAGTTCTTCCAGGACAACAACTATGAGCCTGGCGATGCCTACAAGGCCGCAGCCGACGACGCGGGGATGGACTACAAGGGCGAGGGCTGGTCCGACGGGCTGAAGGCGGTGGTGGATCAGGCCGTCGGGTCCCAGATACCTGGGCCGTCGGGAACCATCCCGGCGAGTTCACTGGTACAGGGGCAGCAGTGGGAACACCCGAGTGGCGACCACTACGAGGTGCTCAACAAGCACGCCGACGGGACGATGGATGTCAAGAACCTCGACACAGGAACGACGGTTCCCAACTGGAAGCCCGCCGGACAGGTGAAGCTGCTTCCGCCGTCTGCCGAGCCGCCGAGTGGCGGTGGGTCTGCTCCGCTCGATCCGGCGATGGTGCCCAACACGGAGGGTGTGAAGATCAAGCAGCTCCCGGTCGGAGCGGTCTATGCCGTGCCGCTTGCAGGAAATGTGCCCGGTGGGAGCTACATCCCGAGCAAGATCGCGGGGCCACCGGACGAGTCCGGGTCTGTGCCCATCGAGTCGGGCTACAAGGCCAACGGCGATGCCGTGCCATCGCACATCTGGCTGCCGCCGGGGAGCGCAATCACGCCGGAGCCGACGACGACGACGACGCTACCGCCTGGCGATTTCACTGCGCTGCCGGTCGGAGCGCACTTCAAGCTCCCCGGCCCACCGGGCCAGTCGGACGAGTGGCAGAAAACGGGTGGCGATACAGCCAAGCTGGTCACCAAGCTCAATCCCAATCAGTTGGCCGACGAGGGGGAGGAGCTGCCGGGGTTCAGTGGCAGCACGGTCAATCCGGTGGCGGGCAAGGTGTTCGGGCAGGAGCCGCCGACGATGCCGATCACGCCGTACTCGTCCTATCCGCACATCGCCAGCCTGAAGGCGGGCGAGCAGTTCCAGGACCGCACCGGGGCCAAGTATGAGGTTCAGAATCAGGTCAACGAGTACGACAACGACACCGGGGAAAAGATCGGCGGTCACACGATTGCGATCCCCGTCGGCGGCACGTCGATGGATGCGGTGAACATCCCGCACACCTACACCGACGAGGATGGCAGGGAGCACCCGACTCGGATCAAGAAGGTGAAGTCTCTGCCCACGTCAGATGAGGTCACTGACCCGAAGGCGAAGGCGGCTGCCGACGATTTCTTCGATATCTCCCACTATTCCACGCTGACGGGCAAGGTGGCGGCGATACATGCTGAGGCGCAGGCGACCCTGAAGGCCGACCCGGATACGGCTCCCTCGGCGGCGTATTACGCTGCCGCCTCCCACGCGGGCTGGTCGGACGGCAATGCACAGCAGCTCGCCGACCACATCGACGCTGCCTATCCGAAGCCGTCGGCTGGTCCGGTGGCCGCTGCGCATGACGCCGCAATGGATTACTTGGACAACACCGGAGTCGGTGGCTCGATGGCCCCATACCAAATCGACCAGATGCACTTCGATGTGGAGGCAGCTTATGCGGCCAATCCCAACGTGAACCTGGGCGACGCTTACCATGACGCTGCGCTGAATCAGGGCTGGAGCAAGGAATGGGCGCAGGAGTTCGGAGAGCACGTCAACAGCAAGCTCGGGTCACTGAGCGGCGGCGCGCTCTCCTCCGCTGAGGCTGACGATCTGCTCAACCAGTCGCTAGGCGATGGCGAGGTGCACACCGTCAAGGGCTGGTCGGTGCAGCAGGTTCCCGGCTCGTGGGACGCTGCCAGCAACTCCTATCTGTATCACCTGGTCAGCCCGCAGGGCACCACGCACGTCAGCGTCAACGGCCCTGACGCCTACGCGCTGATGACCGGCCAGCCAGCAGGGACTGCGACGCTGACGCCACCAGCGCCCGAGCTACCACAGGCGCTGACCCCCCAGCACGGCCAGGCGATGCAGGCAGCCCAGCAGTTGCTACAGGGCGACGAGCCGAGCGACATCTTGGCGGTCCACAACGACGTGATTCATACGCTGGGACTGGACCCCAATGTCAATCTGGGGCAGGCGTATCACGACTCGGCGATCAAGCAGGGGTTCTCCGAGCAGACGGCGTTCGACCTCGGCCATACGGTCGTGGCGGCGACCGGCGAGCCGGTTCCACCGAAGCTCAAGACGGTCGAGAAGATGGGCGATCTGGACGTGGGCGATAAGTACGCCTTCCCGGTCGATGGCTACACCGGCCCGGTGCACGAGGTCGTCGGCAAGGGAGACGGCTCCTACGGGCCGGGCACGCTGAAGATCAAGGGAGCCGACGGCACTGTCTCGGAGGCGTCGCCGGATGTGGTGTTCCCGCAGAAGCCGACCCTCGTCGCCACGGCAGACACGCCGCCGCCGCGAGTGCCGGTCGTGATGCCCAGCCCGCTGCACTCACCGGCCAAGCTGAAATCAGCCGCTGAGAACTTTGATCCCCACACCGTCGCACAGTACGGCGGCAACCTCTACTACAAGACGAAGTGGGGTGAGTGGGTCAAGCTCGGCACCGACGAGAATCACAAGTACACCAAGGCGAAGATGGCACCCGTCGAGGTGCGCACCCCGAATCTCGACAACCTGGAGCCGACCGGCCAGACGACCAACATCCAGGACCTCCCGGTTGGTGCCGTGTTTGCTACTCCCAACGGGGTGCACCACATGGTGCTCGCCAAGAGCGACAAGGGCATCCACAGCGTCGCGCTCGGCGACAGCGGCAGCTACGACGGCTACAAGCAGGGCAACATCATCTGGACCGCCTCCTACCAGAACCCGGAGGTCCCGACCTTCAAGGTCAAGGCGGGTGCGACTCCGACTGCCGAGCCGACGCCGACGCCGGAGCCGACGCCGACGGCCTCGGCGTTCGGGGATCTGCCCAAGGGGACGAAGTTCACGACTACAGCCCTGCCGAACTTCGCGGAGCAGGGACAGATGGTCAGTCACACGCCGGACACGGTGTACGAGAAGATCGGCTCGGGAACAACGTCAGGGTGGGCACAGCCGGTCGATGGTGGGCCGAACGTCAACTTCAGCGTCGAGCATCCGGCCACCCCGGTCACTGCACCAGCGCCGACTTCCGCGTCGGAGGGAATCCCGACCGTCGTGTTCGATGCCGTTCACGGCGCGATGAGCGGCGATCTGTCGCCGGACACCATCGAGAAGATTCATGCTGGCGCAGTCGGCTGGCACGACCAGGGCAACGACTGGCCGAACGCCTACCTCAACTCCGTGTATAACCACCTGGGGTACGGCGACACGGCGAATGTGGTCGCCGACAAGATCACCGCCGCGCTCGCATCGCATCACACCGATGCTGCCGGTGAGCGGCTGACGCCGGGCGACGAGGTGGACTGGGCAGGTCTGGGCAACTACCTCTACTCGGGGCCTGACCCGGACAACCCCGGCAATGCCCTGATCCACCTGAAGAGCCTGTCGGGTCAGTACCCGGTTTCCAAGCCCTACAGCGAGCTGACCAAGCTGGCCTCTGCGCCACCCGATCCGACCGCTTCGGTAACGCCGGTCAGCGTCGAGCACGCCGCCGCGATCCAGAAGGCGCACGACTTCCTCGCCCCTTACGGCGTGTCCGCCGACGAGGAGGCGGCGCTGCACAAGACTGCCGCCGCCGTCAAGGCCAAGCAGGCCAGCGCGACGTGGGGCGATGTCTACTGGGCCAGCATCGGACCGACGATCACGAAACATGGGCTGACCGGCCCTGGCGGCGATCAGGACAAGATCAAGGCGGCAATCGACGGCCCAGAGGGAAAGCCGACGCCGCAGAACGACGAGCACGCGCAGGCTCAGCGGGTCGCCGACGACTGGCTGAAGAACAGCGGCGCGGTCAATCTGACGCCCAAGCAGATCGCCCAGGTGCATGCCGAGGCTGCCGACAACATCTCCAACTACCAGGGCGTTGCCATCGCCTACCAGAACGCCGCCGAGGCCAACGGGGTGTCACCAGGGTCGGCGGAGATGCTCAGCGACGCGATCACGGACTCGTTCCTCGCGCCGCCGGTCAACACGCCTGCCGCCACCACTACCGGCAAGCTGCCCGAGGCCGAGCCGCCGATCCCCGACTACAACGGCGTCAGCCTCGCTGAGACGGGTGGAGCAGGCGGCACGACTGGGGCGAAGAATGCGGTGGACCCGAACGGCACGGAGTGGCTGGTGAAGTCCTACGGCGGCAATGAGGATCGCGTCGGCACTGAGCTGCTCGCCAACGCCGTCTACCGGGCGATGGGGCTGAGTGCGGCGAAGGCCGGGATGCTCAATCAGGGCGGCAAGACCGTGCTCGCCTACCCGAAGGTGGGCGGTCAGATGAAGTCCTTCTCGGGTAGCGACCAGGCGAAGATGAAGGCGCTCGGGCAGGGGGTGATGACCGATGCGCTGCTCGCCAACTGGGATTTCGTCGGTGCCGTGGACGACAACGTGCTGTGGAACGGCAACGAGCCGACGCGGATCGACCAGGGCGGCTCGTTCATGTATCGAGCACAGGGCAAGACGAAGAAGTTCGGACCGGTGCCCGACGACCTCAAGACGATGCTCACCATTGGGCAAGGGGCCAATGGGGTCAGCGTCTCCGAGAGCCAGCTACGCGATCAGGCGGCGCAGGTCGCCAAGACGCTGACGCCGGAGAAGATCGACGCGCTGGTCGATGCCGCTCCGTTCAAGACGCAGGGGATGCGCGAGCAGATCCGCGACAACTTGAAGAAGCGCGTGCAGTGGATGCAGGAGTTCGCCGACGGGCAGCATTCCGACATGCTCGATGGGATCAAACTCGCGCCCGATCCGAAGAAGATCGTCTCGACGCCGCCGACGCCGCCGACGCCCAAGATCGCGCCAGCGGCGAAGATCAAGCCGTCGGGGCCGACGCCCGACATCGCCGATCTGCCGGTGGCTCCATTCCTCGGACACAAGGACGGCTCCGGCACGCTGCACCCCAAGACGACGCTGCTACAGGTGGGCGAGCAGTTCAAGGACAAGAACGGCAAGCAGGGCACCGTCGTCTCCAACGGGCCGGAAGGCGTGATCGCGATCATGGACGACGGCAAGCAGGTCACGATTGCCCACAACTTCATGCACAACGGCAAGGTCCGCCCGACCCGCATCCTCAAGGTCTAGGCGCATATCTGGCGTTAGAATCGAGGTATGCCCGATCCTTACGAAATCCCGCCCGGGTTCGAGCCGGGCGAGTCACAGATCCCCGGGTGGGCGAAGGATGTGGACCGCTTTCGTGTCTGCTATGCGATCACGCTGCTGGTCGCCCAGCGCTATGACCCGATCTACTGCAAGCAGCTCTACGACGAGCCGAGCCTGGTGACCAACGACGTTCCGCTGGCTCCGGCGAAGCGTGTCGTCGTGCATCCCGGCGAACCGCCCGGGAGCTAAAGAGAGAGCCGCCAGAGGTCGCTCTCTGACGGCTCTCGAACACTCCGAGGAGGGAGGGTGCGTCTAGTCTACCGGCGCGTGGACGATGCGCCCGACGCTCGGCGTGTAGGTGTCGTCCTGTCCATCCTCCAGGGCAACGTGCACGCGCTGCTTGCCGTCGCCGAGGTTCGGGCCGATGCCCTTGACGATGGCGAAGGCGTCGCCGTAGCGCTCGGAGTCGGTCACCTGCACGCGCTCACCGACTCGTAGCGGCTGGCCGTCGGCGCTGCGCAGGCCAGTCTCGGAACCGACCGGGTGCTCCGTCGGCTCCCACGTCTCTGCGTTCAGCGCCACTGCGAGCGCGTGCAGTTCCAGTGCGATCTCCTCCAGCCGTCCGGCCACGGCGATCTGTGCGAACTTGTCCATCTGTCTCTCCTTGATAGGTCGGGAAAGTGCACAGCGTAGCGTCGGCCAAGTCGATTGCGGTTGCGGTTCCGTGTGCGTTTAGAGTGCGGCTATGACCGACGACGAGCAGCAGGAACCACTGCCCGACGCCCCCGCCGAGATCAGCGACATTCCGGCGCATCCGACCGAGACGAGCGATGAGGGCTACGCGCCCGAGCCGCTGCCCGAGCCGCCTCCCGCGCCGTGAACCTGGACACGCTCTTGGCCTGCATGCCCGGCTTGCGTCGAGACATCGCTTCGGGCTACCTGCCGTTCATGGAGACGGCGATGCGCGAGTTCCAGATCACGACCGCGCCGCGTTCGTGGATGTGGCTGGCCCAGGTCGGCCATGAAAGCGCCAGCCTGCGCTACATGGAGGAGATCGCGAGCGGCTCGGCGTATGAAGGCAGGCTCGATCTGGGCAACACCAGCCCCGGCGACGGTAGGCGCTTCAAAGGCAGAGGCCCGATCCAGCTCACCGGCAGGGCCAACTACACCCGCGCCGGGCAGGCGCTGAAGCTCCCACTCGTTGCAGAGCCGCATCTCGCTGCCCGCCCGCAGCACGCCTTCCGGGTGTCGGCGTGGTGGTGGTGGCAGGCGGGGCTGAATCCGATCAGCGACCGTCTCGACGTAATCGGCGCGACCAGGCGGATAAACGGCGGCACCAACGGTCTGCGCGACCGCCAGGAACGCTACGCTCGCGTCAGGGCGCTCGGCGACCGGGTGATCCCGGGTCCAGTGCCTACCCAGTCGCCGACGCCCCCGCTGCCCGTGCGGGCGCTGAGCGTCGCGACGATGCCGGACTTCCGCTTCGAGCTGTTCAGGGTGGGCGGCGAGAAAGTCGAGCACCGCTGGAACGCCAGAGAGGGTGGCTGGGTGAAGGGCTGGGAGGCGCTGTGAGCACCAGGCCCGAGATCGTCTCTCGCAGCGCCTGGGGAGCCGCCACCAAGGTTCCGCAGAACACCGTCCCGAACTCCTCCCGCCGATTCCTGGTGATCCACTGGCCGGTGATGGGGGCGAGGGATGAAAAGCAATGGTGCCGCGACATCGAGCGGATGCATCGCAACCAGGGCTGGTCAACCGCACCGGGCTACAACTTTCTGGTCGGGATGAGCGGCACGATCTACGAGGGCGCGGGCGTCTCGATCCGTGGCATCCACTCGCCGCCGCACAATGTGGACGGCTGGGGCGTGTGCGTCTTGCAGCCATCGACTGCTGCTGGCGTGCCGAGCGCTCCGATCACAGACGCCGCGAAAGTCTCGACCGTGGCGCTCTACAACTGGCTGTCAGGACTCGCCGGACGGCAACTCAGCCGCTGGTACCACGGCAAGGACTACGCCACCGCATGTCCCGGCCCGGATCTTCGCCGCTGGGTCGAGGCAGGAATGCCCGCGCCGTCCACGTCGCCGCCACCGCCGCCGCCGCCAGCACCCGTGATCGCTGTCGGTCGGATGCCCGACGGGCGCTTCGAGATTTTCCGGCTCGCCGGTTCTGAGCTGGCCCATCGCTGGCACGAGCGCACGGGCGGCTGGATCAAGGGCTGGCACCAACTCTGAGAGGAGGCAGCATTGTCGTTGATCGACGTAGGGACCATGCCCGATGGGCGCTTCCAAGTGTTCCGCATTCGCAATGGGGACGTGATCACCAAGTGGCACGCCAGGGAAGGCGGCTGGGTCAAGGACTGGCAGAACCTCGGCAAGCCCGGCAAGGGCGCGGTGGCGCTTCGCGTGGCGCACATGAAGGACGGCAGGATGGAGGTCTTTACCGTGGACTCCGATGGTGAGTGCTTCAACATCTGGCAGCAGCAGCAGGGCGGCTGGTCTGGCTCGCAGCCGGGCCGCAACGCCGCTTGGCAATCACTCGGGAAGTGAGCACCCATGCCGATCAATCGCATCGTCGCGTTCGTCGGTCCTGTAATCGCCGTCGTGGCCGGTTGGCTGGCGGACTTCCTGATCACCAAGACGCACGTCGGCGGCGTCTTTCGCGACCGCGACCAGGTGATCTCGGGCATCTCCCAGATCATGGTGTTCACCGTTACCGCGACGCTGACGTGGCTGGGCCAGCAGAAGTGGCTGAGTGGCTGGCAGCAGTTCGAGTTCACCTCCCACAACGAGGCGATGATGCAGGGACCGCCGGGTCCTCCCGGCCCTGTCGGAGCACCGGGGCCGGTGGGCGAGACGGGACCACAAGGACCGCAAGGGGATACGGCGTGAGGATCATCGACCGCCTACGCAAGCTGACCACCACCAAACAAGGAGCACAGATGACCACCGAGGTTCCGCCCGACGAGACGCCCGGCGAGGGCGAGCAAACGCAGGAGATTCCCGCCTCCGAGCTGCCCAACGCGCCGGAGCAGGAGCGCGAGGAGCACGAGGGCGTCTACGACCAGGACGCCGAGCACGAGGACGAGGACGAGTAGAACGCGAAATCCCCCGTCGAGCACAGGCCCGGCGGGGGATCGCTCGCGTTGTTTTTCCCAGACGCTGCCCTGGGGCGGGGTTGGCTCTTTCGCAGCCGCGACCTTGGGTACCCGCCAGTACGACTGACCATTGGCCGCTGACCGGGCGGTTTTGAACCTTGCACCGCCAGGTAGTCGAGCTGCTGTTGGCTGCATGCGCCGGAACCTCTCGACGCGAAGCACTATAGCACACATCTTGCGCATTGTGCGGTGACGCCGCAGAGCACACGTCGGGCGTGAAGGTGTATCGTGCGCACCGTGGACGACGCGGCAGAGTGGACAGCACTGGTGGATGACGCGCTGAGCGTCCGGGAGTCTGCTCAGGACAAGGACCGTCGCCTCGCTCAACTACGCCGCGATCTGGCTCAGGCCGAGTTGCCCCAGGGCGTCACAGCAGAGCTGCTGGGACGGCTTGTGGCCGGTGAGGTGCAGCAATGATGCTGACTGAGCCGTGCCCCGAATGCGGTGTCGCCGATGCGCTGGGTAGGCATGCAGGCGATTGTCCGAGGGCGATTGAGATCGGATTGCCCCGGCTGAGCGAGGGCGAGGACCCGATAGAGCCGTCTGAGAGCCTCTCTGACGACTTCGAGGAGCTGGAGGCCCAACCACCCGTCCCATTGCGTCCTAGTCCGCCAGCGCCCCGGAGGCGAGCGGAGAGCGGCTCTCTGTGGATCAGCTACCGCAATCCTCACGAGGTCGATGAATTCGACGCAGTGGTCTTTGACTCTGAGCTGGAGGCGCTGCGGCATGCCGTGAACGCAGGTTGGCAGGTCGTCGCGCTCGAACTCGGCAGGTCGCTGGCAGACCAGTGTCGTGGCTGACGGAGCGCCGAACGTCGCCGATCTGGTGGGCGCGATGCGCGAGCTGATGACCGACTGGGATCTGCGAGAGGTTGCTGCCGTCGGCGAGACGAGCCTCGGCCTGCTGCGGCTGCGGCTGGTGGGGGTCGAGACGCCACTGCTGCTGATCGAGGACGAGCACGGCCAGGTCGTGCACATCGATCCGACCATCGTGCGGTGAGGCCGGTCCCGAGAAGTCAGCACCGATCCGGCGTTCCCGCCCAGGTCGTCTGCGGGCGCAAGTTCTGCGCTCGGTGCGGGCGCTGGCGGCTGATCATGGACTTCGACACTCAGCCCGACGGCAAGGGCGTGCGCCGCCTGCGCTCGTGGTGCAGGACATGCGAGCGCATCCGCAACCGCGAGCAGCAGCGCAACCGCACTCCCCGCCAGCGCGAGTTGCGGCGCGAGTATCAGCGCTTCTGGGCCGAGGTCCGCCGTCGCCGCAAGGGCGTGCCGCAGCGCAACTGGCTGCCCAACGGCAAGCGCCGTGTCAAGAAGGACAGGATCGTGCTCAACCCCGCCCCGCTAGTGCGGGAGATCGAGCGCTGGGTGCTCGCTCAGGATCACGACGACAAGCCGCATACCCGCGTGCTTGGACAGGGCTATGAAGCGCTGGCCCGATTGTCAGGTGTCCCGGCTCGCAGCATCTACCGCATCCGCACGGGCGAGTCCAGGCACGTCAGCCTCGCGAGCGCCGACAAGCTGTGCGTCGCCATCGGCGTCCCGCTGGCGCTGTTGTATCCCGAGGACAGCGACTACCACATACTGCTGCGTAAGTGACCCATCGCCGGACCAAGCCGCGTATCTTCCTGACCCCGCACGCCGAGCTGCTGCGCCGCGCCCGTGAACAAGCTCGCTACGAACACCGATCCGTCACCAGCATCGTGGAGCAAGCCCTGGCCGAGCTGTTCGCGATCCCGCTGGCGAACCCCGAGTTGCCCGAGGCACCGGCTGAGCTGTGCCCGAGCTGCGAGCGGGGCGTGATCTTCGAGGGCCGCTGCCCCGTCTGTGGCTGGCACCGTTACCCGAGGCCGTGGGTACGTACCGGTACGCGCACGCGAGCACCCCAATCCAGGCACACAAACGGCGCTAAAGTCCGATAGTCTGTGAGCACTGAGCTGATCGTCGGCCTGGGAGTGCTGGTAGCGCTCGCCGTGATCGTCACCAGCATTCGGATCAGCCGTAGCTACAGGGCATCCCGCTACCAGCGACCGCTGACCGAGGAAGAAGCCAGGCACAACTCAAGGCCACTGACCAGCACCGTGATCACCAAGACCGAGGACAAGGACAAGCGATGAGCGGATTCGACTTCAACCAGGTGACCCTCTCGGGGAACCTCACCCGCGACCCCGAGCTGCGCGACGTGGGCGACGCTCAGGTGTGCGGCCTGCGGATCGCAGCCAACGAGCGACACAAGGACCCGAGTACAGGCGAGTGGGGCGACCGCTCGATGTTCTTCAACGTCAGCATCTGGAGGGGTCTGGGCACATGGGTCGCGAACAACTGCAAGAAGGGCGACCAGATCGCCGTCACCGGCAGGCTCAGGTGGCGTGAGTACGAGAAGGACGGACAGAAGCGCGAGGTGATCGAGATCGTCGCCGATGCGGTGATGCCCCGCACTCGCTCGGATCGCCCCAACGTCCCCAACCAGAGTGCCAACAGCAGCGTCCGCAGCACCGAGGGAGCGATCCCGACCGATATCCCCGCCGACACCGCTGGGCTGGCGAGTCCTGTGGTGGGCGGGGAGGACGACGTGCCGTTCTAGACCCGACCAGATGAGCGACGAGCACGACCCAGCCACCTGTCCGATCTGCCAGCAGCGCATTGAGCAGATCGAGCCATACGACTCGAAGCTCGCTCAGGAAATCCGCGAGGGCAGGGTGATCGTGCCACACGGCCAGGCGGTCAGCCGCACCACCTACGCCGCGCTGTACGCCGCGATCAACAAGCAGCAGAGCGAGGCATTCACGATCCCGGACATGCGCGACCGTGGGTGAGCGCAACTGCTACATCTGCGAGAAGTGCTACGGGAACAAGACGCCCTACCGCGTGTTCGTGCTTGACGGCCAACCCATTCCGCGCTGTCCGCAGCACGGCAGGATGCGACGTGAGCGCAATCATCCATATCGCAAGAACGATGAAGCCAAGCGACAGTGAGATGATCGAGCTGGGCGAGGAGCTGAGCGAGGCAGCCGAGGAGTACGTCCGGCGTGTCACGGGGGGCTTCCCCAAGGCCGACCCGTCGCGCCTACAGCGCGTGCTGAGCGACTGGGATGAGGCGATGAAGGATCGCTTCATGTCCGCCATTGAGGACGGCCAGTGAGCAGCGAGCACTACGGCGAGTGCGAGGCGTGCGGTGCGAGGCTGATCTGGGCGCTGACGCCGACCGGCAAGCGTGCCCCGGTGGACGCTCAGGAGAGCCAGGACGGAACCGTGCTCGTACTCGCGCCTCCGGCGCTGGGCAACTTCCTCGCCGTTGTGCTGAGCGCCAAGGCGCTGGAGCAGGCCCGAGCTGCGAAGCTGCGTCTGCGCACCAACCACTTCGCCACCTGCGAGCACGCCGAACAGTTCCGCAAGCTAGGGTCGAAGGCATGAGCATCACCGAGATCGCCCGTGAGGTCATCGAGCGCGTCGCCCGGCAGCGTGGTGAGCACCCCTACGGATTCAGCCTGGACGTGGTGGAGATCGAGAACGTCGGCGGCGAGCAGGTCACGAGAGTCGAGATCAGCGTCTACATGACTCCGGCCAGCGACGAGGTTCCGTGGGTGGCGACGCCGTAGCCTGCACTTGCGCCACCGACGCGATGCAGCGGCTGATCATCAGCCAGCACTGTCCGATCCACGGTGACGCCGACTATCCGCACATGCTGCACAAGGCTCTGCGAGACGCCATCGAGCTGGCCGATGAAGGGTGGAGCTACGCCTCGGACTACTTCGTGGAGAAGTGGGACTTCATTGAGCGCCGCAACAAGCTCGCGAGCCTCGTCGGGATCAAGCCGATAGGACCGAGGGATGCCTGAGCCGATCCCGGTCAGCCTCTCAAGCCTCGGCTTGATGTGCCCCGACGGACTCGACTGCCCCCAGGGCGCGCATCACGAGGTCAGCGAGCAGACGTTGAGCCAGGCCCACGCCGAGGTCGAGCGTCTCGGGTTCTCGCACGTCACCTGCGGCAAATGCGGGCGCAGCGTGTACCTCGTGAGCAACCGCGAGCTGAACTAGAGCGCGCCTGCCGGGCGGGCGTTGCAGCAAGGAGTGCACTTGGATGTGCGTTTCCCGGCAGGCGCTCGGCCAGGGTAAACCCAGGCTTCCCTAAAGAGTCCTAAAGACGGGTTTACAGATGTCAGGTGATCGCGCCTTCTAACGACTTAGAGGACAACGACCGAGGAGGATTCAGATGCCCCGAGAAGCCCTGCCATGCGTCGTCTGCGGCGCTGCCGTGGAGAACATGGACGACACCTACGCCAACAGCCCGTATGCCGCGACAGCGTTCGTCACGCACGGGCACTACGGCTCAACGATCTTCGATCCGATGAACGGGAGCTACCTCGAACTGAACGTCTGCGATGTCTGCGTCCGGCGTCTCGCTGGCGAAGGCAAGGTGCTGCTGGGGCAAGATCGCAAGCGGGTGCTGTGCGGACACATGCTCGTCGGGTGGATGCCCGTCAAGCGCGAGCTGACGCCGTGGACGCCGGGCAACGAGGCCGACGATGATCTGATCGTGGAGTGCGAGCAGGTCGGCGACAGCGAACTGCTGCCTGAGATCGAGTGGCAGGTCGAGGCCGTCGAGTACCTGCGCTCAGAGCAGGCGGTCGAGGAAGGCGAGTAACGCCAGACGCCAGCGTCCGAGTCGCCTGGTGCGCCACAGCCACTCCATGATCGGGATCACGGCGCTGGCGATGGGCGCTCGGACGTAGAGGTGCCAGAGGACGCGGCGCAGCACCAGCCAGGATCGAGGGTCGGTGCACCACCAGGTGCGGAGCAGTCGGATCATGCTCTCTCAACCGAGTTCGCCGGGCAGTCTGTGACAATCCTCGTATGGCCTGTTCTCACTGCGGACACCAGACGCCGAACCCGCGCTGCCCGAAGTGCGGGACGAAGCGACGCTAGGTAGCTGACAGAGCGCCAGATGTGTGCTAGGTTCGGGGGGTGCTCGACCCGCCGCCTCGGCTGCCTTCACCTGGTCAGGCGTTTCCAGCGTTGATGTGTCCCATCTGCGAGGCGTTCTGCATGTATCACTCCGACCGGGTGGAGTGGCCTGCCCACGTCCACGAGGGCGTCGTCGTCCAGTACGTGCGCGTCAGCTTCGTGCTCGCGCACGGCGAGCGCCCCGAGGTCCAGCAGTGAACGACCAGGGGCACATCTACGAGGCCGATGTGCACAAGACGGCGTTCGGTTGGGTCTACAAGCTGCTGTGCGATGGCGAGCAGATCGAAGTCAAGCGCCTGTTCCCGAGCTTCTACCCGAGCCGCGACGTTGCCATCGAGGCGGCGCTCGACGCGGCGCTCGATCATCGCGAACAGCAGATGCCGAGCCGCGTCCGGCTCGAACTCGATGAGGACGAGGAGGTGTCAGATTGACCGAGGCATACGGCCAGCTCGCGTTCGATGCGTTCGCCGCCGAGGACGCCAAGCAGACAGGGATGGAGCTGGCGGATCAGGCTCCCCGCGTCCGCAACTGGAAGGCAGCCGCTGCCAAGTGGCTCTCCGAGCAGCAGGCGGGGCGGATCTTCACCGCCGACGATCTGGTGGCCGAGATCGGCCTGCCAGACGAGGGCAAGGACCGCAACAACGCTGTCGGCGCGTGGGTCGCTGGCATGAGCGCATCGGGCAGGATCGTGTTCACCGGCAAGTTCCGCCCGAGTGAGCGCGTGATCCGGCATCGCAACTCCCAGCGCGTCTGGAAGGTGCGGTGATCGAGCGTCTGCGCATCTGGAAGCAGAACCCGCCGTTCTCCTGGTGGGAGCCGTATTCCACGGGACACGGCATCAATCACAACGGCTGGAAGCGGAGCTGGAAGATGCGGGCGACGTGCGACGTGTGCGGTAGGCGCTTCTGGCGTGCGCGGCGCTACGCCTGTAAGCGATGCTTCTGATGCGTGACTGGATCTGGCACGCGCCGCAACCCGGACCGCCGCCGTGGGACTGGCGCTGCCTACGCTGCGACGGCAAGGTCAGCGATCACGCGCCGCTGTGGCGGCGACTGCGAGCATGGCTGATGCTGAAGAGGCGCTGATGGACGATCCGATCCCGGAGGTCGTGCGCCAGGCTCGGCAGATCCCGCACGATCACACCACCACAGACATATCGCAGCATGACCAGGGCCGCGAAGCGTTCCGCCAGGAGGCGCTGGAACGTGCGTACTGGCAGGGTTTGCGCGAGGTGATCCGCGAGGAGGTTGAAGCGGTGCTGCGAGGATGGTCCTGATGGGCCAAAGCGCCGGTCGAACCGTGCAGTACATCGGCATCCATGTC
>Ga0123355_10000386_pt1 | contig 56954 bp, 46 predicted proteins | sample TergutEmb28metaG_3_FD_89872 | JGI IMG/M metagenome (GOLD analysis project Ga0123355, IMG submission 89872) | Embiratermes neotenicus P1 segment gut microbial communities from Petit-Saut dam, French Guiana - Emb289 P1 | ecosystem: Host-associated > Arthropoda: Insects > Digestive system > Gut ... | reverse complement strand
CTGTCGTTTTTGTGCCTTTAAGTTGTATGTCCATTGGCTTTTTTCGGTTTGTGTTGGTTATGGGGCAAATCCATATGAGATTACTTGCGTTTCCAAAATCCGCATTACTTACAACAAGTGCAGGACGGTATCCCGACTGTTCATGGCCTTTTACTGGATCTAAGTTGGTTAGAATAATCTCACCTTGCTTTGGTTTAATCATATTGTACAACCTCCGCACCAACGGAAGGACTATTAAGCCATTCGCTATCTTCGATGGTTATTTCGGCGGGTATACCGTCCCATTCCCCTTTGTCAAGTTTATCGACAAGAATTTCAGCGAGTGGTTTACGTTTGCGCATTTCTGTGACGGGCGTGACAAGCAAAACTCCATCTTTCATTTCCATTTTTACGTTTGATTTGTGTTTAATGTTAAATAGGTCTGTAAATTCTCTTGGGAGTCTAACTCCAAGACTTGAGCCCCACTTATTCACACTGGTTTCCCTTGCTTGCATCGTATTAGACACTCCCTGCGTAGAATATTCGTATATACATATATTCTACGTCAATCCAATAAAATACGCAACCTTGTTAATGAAGTCTCATCGCCAAGCCCATTTCTATAGATGAGCGTTATTTCCACCCTTCACAGCTTACATCCTACAAATCATCCGTATCAGTAGACTTTTGGCTAATCAACACATTCAAGTTACCATTCCTGCAACGTATCTCATCGATAAAGTCCTTTATTTTCGTTGCGTCAACCAATTGTAGCGTATATGATAGCTCGTATAGGCTGCCCATATTGGTAGTACGCACACGGGTCATATTTACGTCACGTGCATATTTTGCAAACAAATCATCAAACAGGCCGTTAAAATCCAAATTTTCTGGTATTGTTATCCGCAAGTTGCGTGTCTCTGCCTTATCCATAACAATTGTGGCGGTCATAAACAGTACAGTACCAACAACTACCAAAAATAACCCGGCGAATAGCAAAAATCCCATCCCGGCAATAAACCCTATTACCATTGCAAAAAATATATAGCCGATGTCTTTTGCATTGCCAGGCGCAGAGCGAAAGCGCACAAGGTTGAACGCACCTGCCACGGCAACGCCTGCACCAATATTGCCACTCACCAGCATTATTATGGCTTGCACAATTGCGGGCATGATAGCCAGTGCGATAGCCATTGTCTTGCTGCGCTTGTTTTGTAGGGTGTATAAAAATGCGACAACAACACCAAAACCCAGCGAACAAAGTGTGGATAGCATAAACACTCCAATAGACGGCCCATCACCTACAATGTTTTGTGAAAAAAAATCCATTTGTATGTCTCCTTTGAATCATTGGTTAGTTTGTTAGTACATACCTCTTGTACCCTGTCCCGTACTTTGAAAACGATGTGGGGTAAATTTGCAACTCACTAAGCGTTTGCGCCAGCCACAGTGGCATGCCACCAAGCGTTTTTATTTCCATTATCACAAACCGGGGCGACAGTACTTCCAGACCTCCTGCAGGGTTATCATAGTCCAATTGGTTTGTGCGGAAGCGTACATTAGTGTCAAATGTAATGCGTAGGCCGCTTCTATCATCTGCAAACGCCACTCGATTGTAAGAAATATGCACTTTCTCCTGTACCGGATGCGATTGGAAATAAAAATTCAACTCACGCCCAATTTGAGAATCCTCGGCTGCGGCAATATCCCGTGCCCTGTTGCCTGTGAGCCTATCCATTGGGAAGGCAATGCGCCGTTTGTGTACCACACCACGGTACTTCTTCTTAAGCTCAAGATAAATTGTAGAGTCACCACCAGGTACACCGTAGCAGCGCAGGCGCATTTTTTCCTTATACATTGGCTTTTCTATTGATGCACGGATGACATCCCAGTTTTCTGTATCGAAGTATAGGCTCTGCACTAGATACTCACCAAACTCGTCCGGCGGGATTTTGTCAGCGATTCTCTCATATATTTGCGCATATTGTTCCTGATTTATTACAAATTTTACTTCTTGACGCTTGAAAATTGACTCCATTTTGCCTCCACTAGGTCAGTCAGAAACACTTGCGTTTCCATTTGCCCATCAGCCAATGTGAAAAAAACTATTTTCTCACGTATTATCACCGCTGAAATTATACCACAATCGTGATATAATTGTAATATAACAATTTTCTATTATCATATGCGGAGGAAATCACATGAACAAACTAAAAGTAGCCGTAATTGGCTCAGGCAGCACGTACACCCCAGAACTAATTAATGGGTTTTTGACCCGCGCAGACCGCTTGGACGTTGCTAGCTTTTACATGATGGACATTGATGAGCGCAAAAATGAAATCGTATCATCGCTTGCTAAGCGTATGGTAAAGGCAAAAGGTCTTGACACTCCAGTTATCGTAACAGATAACCTGCAAGAAACCCTAGATGGTGCAGACTATGTGATTGCGCAAATACGTGTTGGCCGCCTGCCCGCACGCATATTGGACGAAAAAATACCTCTTAAATATGGCCTTATCGGACAGGAGACTACAGGTGCTGGCGGCTTCTTCAAAGCACTGCGCACATTGCCTGTGCTTGAAAATATAGCGGATATTATAGCAAAGTCTGCCTCAAAGGATGCATGGCTTATTAACTTCTCTAACCCATCTGGCATTCTTGCAGAAATGCTGACAAAGAAAGAAGGACTAAATAGCGTTGGGCTGTGTAATGCACCCATCGGGTTTGAAAAAAACTTGCGTCGTTGGACAAAAAACCCTGCGGATTTCGATTATGACTATGTAGGGCTTAATCATTTGAGCTGGATCACCAGTGTTATGGCAAACGGCAAAGATGTTATCGGAGAGCTACTCTCCGATGGCGAATTTAATTATGCAGGTTTTGGTAACGCGGACTTGATGCACGCAATTGGTGGCATTCCATCATACTATTTGAACTATTTCTACAACCATGAGAAACAAGTTGCAGATGCAAAAAACCGCGCAACCACACGCGGCGAGGACTGTATCGCTATTGAAGAGGACTTGTTGAAATTATACCAGGATGAAACGCTTGTAGAAAAACCCGCACTACTTGATAAGCGTGGAGGCGCATTCTATTCCGAAGCGGCTGTATCGCTAGTGGACGCAATCGAGAATGATTTGAACACCGTGCATGTTGTAAACACTAACCACAAAGGTGTAATTCCATTTTTGCAAGATGGGGATGTTGCAGAAGTCAAATGCCGCGTTGGCAAAAACGGCCCAACACCACTACCGCTTATTAACCCGAATGTAAACGAGCATATTGTTGGTATCATCCAGGGTGTAAAAGCGTATGAGAAGCTTGCAGTACAAGCAGGAATAAATGGCGACCGGCATGCTGCGCTTGCCGCGCTTTTAACCAACCCACTTGTCGGGGATTCTGCACGAGCTGTTGCTGTTTTTGATGACTTGCTGGAAGCGCACAAGGAGTATCTAACGAGGTTCTTTTAGAAGAGCCTCACATCCTCTATATTTGATATGGAGGCATTCCTGACTTGCGCTGGAGCTTAGCCATTTACCGAAGGGTGGCGGCAACTATGGACTATTTTATTGGAATTGATGGGGGCGGCACAAAAACACGGCTTGTTGCAGCCACATTTGATGGTAATAAACAAACAATCCTAGGACGTGCATCGGGTGGAAGCAGCAACCTTGCCGCCCTCCCTTTCGATACTGTTTTTGCAAATATACAAAAACTGCTGCACGACTTGCACTCCACCAGTGGGTTGCAATTGCAACACTGCCGAGCCATCTGCCTTGGTAGTGCTGGTGCAACTGCAGGGGATAATACAGCACGCCTTACACAAATATTCCGTATGCTGGGCTACAGTTGTGCCTTGAATATAATGAATGATGCGGAAATGGTCTTATTTTCTCAAACACGGGGGCAACCCGGGGCTATCCTCATTTCAGGCACGGGTTCAATCGGTTATGCCATAAATATGGCAGGGGACGTGCGGCGTGTTGGAGGGTGGGGGCATCTAATAGACGATGGCGGTAGCGGCTATCGTCTAGGCATGGATGCAATCTGTGCCGCGCTTATGGATTGGGATGGGCGCGGTGCGGCTACCAAGCTAACACATATTGTGGCAAAATTTTTTGATGGGGAAAAAGAAGACATAGCCGACGTGCCACGCAAAATAACCGGCTACATCTATGGCACTGGTTTTGAAAAATCGAAAATAGCGGAGCTGGCTCCACTGATACGCCATGCTGCCGAGCAGGGCGATGTAACCGCACATACAATTGAGAAAAATGCTGCGACAGACTTAGTGCATCTCGCACATACACTAATACGACATGCAGGTGTAAATGATTGTAAAAAAATAGTGATAAGTGGCGGCGTGATTTTGAATAACTCGCACATACGTAAAATGTTTGAGGCTGGCGTTCTAACTGCGTTCCCATTAGTTGAAGTTGTGGAAATGGCAGAAAGTGCGGAGATTGGTGCAGCTTGGCTGGCGATGCAGAGCTGTAAAGAAAATTCGCATCTTTTTTCAACAGAATAGGTATACCCCGTAGGGGGTATGCGGTATGGAATTTATGGAGGACAACATCATGACAATCCGAAACTACAAGTCAAACGACACAGAAGCCGTCATAAATTTATGGAACGCATCACTTACCGAAGACCAAATAAATGGCGAAAACTTCTACACTCGCATAATTTGTGACACATGTTTTGACCCGTCACTATTGCTGATTATGGAGAGCGAAGGTAATACTGCTGGCTTTGCCTACGGCACAATAGATGGAGGCGGGGCGGCATACATTGTGGCAATGGGTGTGGCGCAAGCCTACAGGCGACACGGAATAGGCACGGCACTTGTCAAGCAGCTTGAATGGCTTTTTGTGGAACGTGGTGCGGGCAAAATATCTGTTGGGCCATATGCCGCAAACTATTTCTTCCCCGGTGTAGACAAGGACTATTACGCGGATGCTGTTGCGTTTTTTGACACGCTTGGGTATGCCGAGAGCGGCGAGTGCTGCTCTATGGACATGAACCTGCGCGGATACACAACACCTGCAAAATACCTTGCAAAACATAACGCGCTGGAACATGATGGATACCGCTTTTCCGCGTTTGGCATGAAAGACTGCCTACCATTGTTTGACTTTGCACGGGCAGAGTTTCCTTACTGGCTACCAGTTCTGCGCGAGAATGTTTTACAAGGAAGAGGCGAGGAGACGATACAGCTTGCGTTTGACCCGACAGGCTGTGTGGTGGGTTTTGCCATGCGTGCCATGGATGGAACACCCGGACGGTTTGGCCCATTTGGTGTTGCAGCAAACCAGCAAGGCGTAGGGCTTGGCGGAGTACTTTTTCACAATTTGATACGTGATATGGTGTGTCGTCGCATTTTTTACACCTGGTTTTTGTGGACGGGTGGGCGTAACTTGGATATATATGGCGGATGGGGGATGAAGGTCTACCGCAGGTATAGCATGATGGGGAAAATACTGTAGTGAACACAAAGGAGGCAAACATGAAAGCAAAAATTTTATTTGTATTCGTTCTCACTCTAACTCTTTTAGCCGCATGTTCATCACGCAACCAACGCGAAGATACCTACAATGCATCACCTGGTGAAACCACAGGCAACATCCTGCCCCCTCCTCCACCAGAAGAAACACCAACATATACCTCCAACGAGCCACAAACTCCCAGCTATACCGGAGGCATTCACCCAGCAATAGACTTTGGAGGACACGTGCTGACCGTAGCAGGTATAGATACCAACAGCTTTCCTTTTACACTCTGGCCATCTGCCGAAAATGAGCCAGACCCTGCAACCTCTGATAACTACCAACGCGACAGGCTTATCTGGAACAACGCACGTCGTGTGGAACATGTATTCAACCTCACCATTGGAGAGAACAGAATAATTCCTCAACGGCTTCTAACTACTTTCCGTGGGTCAAACATGACCGGTGAGCCTTTTGCAGATATTGTAAAAACACCGGGCGATTTAATTTTCTCCGCCGTGCGTTACGACTGGCTTCACTCTCTATCAGATATAAACTTGCCCAGCTCAGATCTGCTTGGTGCGCAAATGTACAGCCGCATTGTGGTTGAGGATGCTAGAGGGGCTTGGGCATTTATGTCTGCAGAGCCACAGACGAGTGCATTTACCCTTGGCATAAACATGGACATAATAAATGCAGTCGGTGCGCCAAGCCCAATAGAGCTATATAACTCTGGGCGGTGGACATGGGATGCATGGCTGAACATCATGCGCCTTGCTATATGCGACACCAGTGGCAGCGGAAGGACAGGCAGGCGTTGGGGCGTTGGCGGCGACCCGGGCGAACTAATGCGCCATCTAATTGGCTCAAACGACAGCAATATTGTAAATGAAAACTTTGAGCTTGTTTGGGACACGCCAAACAACCTTGAGGCAATAGAGTTTTTTCATATTTTAATGCGGGAACAGCTATGGGGGTCGGATGGCTGGCATATGACAGGACCTCCTGTTGAGTTTGACCCAGCCGATATGGACTCCTATATAATCATGAGTACTGGGATTTCGCGAGCGGGCTATACCGGTGGCATGTTTATGGATGGAAATTCTGCCTTTGTAGCAAATGTAGACTGGAATATCGCTAATGGCAACCTTCCGTTTGAGCTTGCCATTGTGCCAATGCCGCTTGGCCCATCAAATTCCAGCGGAACTACATGGCTTGGCGGCTTTGAGGATGGGCTTGTTTTGCCCACCACCTCCGTCTGGGAGCCTAAACATGTGCTTATGATAATGGAAGAATTTATGTCTTGGCCTGGCAATGAGCTTAACCTACTTACAGACGCTCCCGTACCTTGGGGCAACACTGTGTTTTTACAAGGAGTGGATGCTGTACGTCATGTCGAAAATTTCCGCAACAAGCGTTTAGATTTTGCATGTTCAGTACCTAATTTGCTCGACCGTATTGGTGCTAATGTCCTCAACTTAGGGTTTATGCGGGCAGAGGATTTGCCAACACAAGTTTGGGTAGAGCAGTATAGGTGGAGCATAAATTATATGGGTGTCGAGTTTGAAGAGAGCATATTTGACTAGGAGATGATATCATGAAACATATAATGGCAATTGGTGCGCACATTGGCGATGCGGAACTCACATGTGGCAAGACACTTGCCACTCACGCCATAAGAGGTGACAGGATCACAACCGTTGCCGTTACCGCTGGCGAACGCGGCGCACCACCTGGGCGTGACTATCCCGAGTTTATGCAACACAATATCGACTGTGCAACCGAGTTTGCGCAAGCTCTTGGCGGCAGGTTTTTCTGTCTTGGCTACCCGGACGGCGAAGCACCAGACAACGAGGAGCTGCGCCTCAAAATTTGCGACCTCATACGCACAGAAAAACCAGACGCTATACTGACACACTGGCATGGCACAATGCATAAAGACCACCGCATAACCAGTGCGGCGGTTGCAGATGCGATATATTATGCCGCGTTGCGAGGTTTTACTCGTACTGCCCCAGATGGCACAGAGCTTGCCCCACACTGGGCGCGTGGGCCATACTTTGCCGAAAACTGGGAAGACGCAGATGGATTTGAGCCATATATTTACATTAATGTGACCGATGGGTACGACCTATGGTATGAGAAAATACAAGGGCTTTGGCTCACAAACAACTCACCTTGGTTCAAGTATCGAGAATACTATGACGCGTTATCCAAACAACGCGGAGTGCGTGTTGGCAAAGCACGGGCAGAGTGTTTTGCCGTACAGCCGCATAATATGAGGCTGGTGCAGGAAGGGTTTTAGTCTATGGATAACAGGCAAGATTTCCAGCAATATCTGATTGAAAAGGGCAAAAAACAGGCCTATATAGACATGTGTAAAGAGTTACTTGACAGCCTTTATGACACACTAGACGAAGAGACATCTTTTTCCAAGGCAATCGATTCACTTGTTAGAAGAAGGTGGAGCGGATATGTAAGCAAGGATAGAGCTACCTATCAAATACTAAACGATTATGCCGATTTTTGCGACAGCTCTCTGCCTGTTTTTACAGCCGCTTTTCGCGAGCATATTAGTGAAACCTTTGAGGGTGAAGCACGGAAGGCAATGAGAGCATACAAAGACGCGCTTGTGTCAATTCCTATTGGCACAATAATTGCCGCTGACAATCTTCATGGTTTATCTAATGAGGAGTTTATTGATGCTTTCGGGTCTTTACAAGACTTTATTCGCAATATCTATAGCGATATCGAGAGTGGCTCGCCCTTTGGCTGGGGTTGGCCTGGCTGGAAAGCCATTGCCGCTGAAGGGATCAACCAAAATCGGATAATGATGGTATTAAGCGCATTGGTTGGTAGTGGCACAATAAACAAAGATGTGTTAGTTGTAGATAAAAAGAGTTTTGGTGGCTATGACATCTGTAAGCCCTTTGCAAAAACTAAGTTAATGCTTGATGGTTTTGTAAGATTAGGGCTTTGTATTGATGGGCTTACAAACAACAAAGCTACATCTTTTACTGTCTCATGCCCAAATACTCCAAACTTAATTACTGTCCTTTACGCATATTTCAAAAATCCCAGTAACCAACAATGGCGGGTTTTTTCGTATCGCTTTGTAGAGGACAAAAGCACGCAAACACGAGAAACCTTCTTCCTCGCCAAAACAGATGGATTGCCCATTAATATACAGGAAATGCATTACTGGCTTTACGATGAGGCACTCAAATACGGATACATTCCACAAGGTAACGAAAGTGCCGGGTGCTATGTGTACAAAAAAGGCACTAAAGTATGGTTGCTGATTGGCAGTGGCTCGTCATATCATGAAGATGAGTTTTTACACAGCCCAAACTACACCATAGCGGCAAAGCCTGTGTTTCATCGCGTATTTCAAACACATCCGGAAAAAATAGATGCATTAAGAAAAAGGTTTCCCCATTCATTTGGGCGCATATGGACGCGCTGCTGGACATGCAAAACCGAGTTCGAGAAATGCAAAATGCGTGTTAAATTTGAGTTAGAAGCAGGTGAATATTATCATTGCGCAAAGGGTTATCTTTTCTTTCATGACCCCAACTTTGACGATGTAAAGGCTATTTTGGAACTGTACAAGCTAGAGAATAATTTGTTGCAACAATAACAATCTAGGGCTTGCCCAAAATGTATCAACATACCTTTTGTTTCGTCCATATGCTATATCTATATAAATATACACAGAGGGTTGACCGATTTTTGCGTACTATGGCAAGGCTAATACGATGTGTGTCTATGATGAAATTATTAACTGTTGATAGGGGAGACAACCATGCACGTACGACTTGGAATAGACAGGCTCGAAGAATTTTCCGATCTGTTCAAGGACAAGCGGATAGGACTCCTTACCAACCATACCGGCATAAATTCTCGGTTTGAAAGTACAATTGACCTATTACACCATAACTTTCAGCTTGTCAAACTCTTCGCGCCAGAGCATGGTGTACGCGGTAACCTGCAAGCAGGTGTGGGCATGCAGGGCTACACAGATGAACGTACAGGCTTGCCTGTTATAAGCCTGTATGGCGAGGCGCGGAAACCAACTGCGGAGCAACTTACGGATATTGACATGTTAGTGTTTGACATACAAGATGTCGGTTCGCGGTTTTACACATACTTGTACACTATGGCGTATATTATGCAAGCATGTGCGGCGGCAGGCAAGAGCGTTGTCGTTTTTGACCGACCAAACCCGATTGGTGCTACGGCCGTAGAGGGCAACCTGCTTGAAGATAGCTGCCGCTCATTTATTGGCCTGTACCCAATCCCACAGAGATATGGTCTTACCATTGGAGAATGCGCACAACTTTTTAACGCAGAGTACAGTATAAACTGCGACCTTACTGTAGTAGAAATGCAAAACTACCATCGCAACATGTTCTATGACGAAACAGGGCTACCGTGGGTGCTACCGTCTCCAAATATCCCAATGGCTGATACCTGTTTCACATATAATGCCACTTGCATTTTTGAGGGTACAAATATATCAGAAGGCAGGGGAACGACGCGCCCATTCGACTTTGTTGGTGCGCCGTGGCTGGACGGATTCCGGCTTGCAGACGTACTCAACCAACTTGCATTGCCAGGCGTGTTCTTCCGTCCGCATTACTTTACTCCACTTCCATACCTGTCCAGCGGCTCAAAGTATGCTGGTGAGTTATGCGGTGGCGTAGAGGTACATGTGCTTGACAGGCTTACTTTTTGCCCTGTGCAAACTGGTGTTATGATGTTGTATACCATACGCAAAATGTACAGTAACAGATTTGCATTTACACCACCCTACCGCAAAGGCGGGCTGCATATGATAGACTACAATACAGGCGGTGCATATATCCGCGAGGGGCTTGGTACAGAGGAAGTAATGGCACGGTACACAAATGACAGTGCAATATTTACAAAATTGAAGCACAAGTACGAGCTATACTAAATGGAGGAAACAATAATGGACGCACTAAAAAAACTAGCTATTTCCGCAGGCTCAACCAACGTTGGCTTTGCAAAGGTATCCGATATGAGGTTTGACCGCGCATTCCGCGCAGCCTGTACGCAAAATATATGCGGCAAGTACGGCACATGCTGGATGTGTCCACCAGATGTTGGCGATATAGACGAAATGATAAAAATTGCCAAAGCGTATGATAACATAATGGTATTCCAGACCATCAGTGAGTTAGAAGATTCCTACGATTTTGAGGGCATGGAGACTGCTGGAAAAAACCACAACAAAATAACAGTTACCGTTATTGAAGGTGTAGAAGAGCTGTTAGGCCCACGTGCAACCCCATTAGAAGCCAACACAAAAAAGCCCCTTGTGATGGGGGCTGGGGCATGCCATGTTTGTGTGCGGTGTACCAAAGGCGACAATTTGCCTTGCGCGTTCCCACATAGGGCAATACCATCGCTTGAGGTGTATGGCATTGCCGTATCTGAGCTTGCCGCGGCCAGCGGCATGAAGTATATTAACGGCGAAAACACCGTTACGTTTTTTGGTGGGGTGTTATTTTAGCGGCTTGCCACTGGACTTCCTAGAAAAACGCCCGATGCTCTTGTGCATGTGTATACCTTCAATAGCCTTGCTAAACAATTCGGCTACGGAAAGCCGTGTAATTTTTGGATGTCGTTTTTCCACAGGTACTTCTATTGTGTCTAGTACAATAACTTCAGAAATTGGCGATTCCGCAATAGTTTGTACCGCATCTCCAGAAAGCATTGGGTGCGTAACACAGGCATAGATATCCTCTGCGCCTTCTTCAACCAACTTCTTTGCAACTTCATTTAACGAGCCTCCGCTAGTTAGTACGTCATCCAACAAAATAACCTTCTTGCCCCTCACATCGCCTATGAAATTTGCGACACATGGCTTGCCAGTTTCCGAATCCCGTCGTTTTTCGGCTATGGCAAGCGGAATTTCTAGTGCCTCTGCAAAAATATTGCTACGTGCAACGCTTCCAAAATCCGGTGAAACAACGACATAATCACGCTGCAGGTCGTAGCTCTTGTCGCGATAGTAGTTGATAAATGTATGCACGCCAGAAAGATGGTCGAACGGAATGTTAAAAAAGCCTTGTACCTGTGGAGAATGCAAATCCATAGACAGCACTCGGTCTGCGCCAGCCTTTGTTATCATGTCTGCAACCAGTTTCGCACTAATTGGCGCATGGCTTCGGTCGCGTCTGTCCTGCCTTGCGTAGCCAAAGTATGGAATTACTGCCGTAATACGCCCTGCAGATGAACGCCGCAACGCGTCTATCATTATAAGCAATTCCATCAGATGGTCGTTGCCGGAGCGTTCTCGGCTTGGGGCAGTAGATTGTACTATAAAAACGTCCATTCCGCGTACGGTTTCATCTATACGAATATCACATTCCTTATCACCAAAGGTTAGTGCGCGAGACTTACCAAGCGGTATTCCTAAGTGGTCTACAATAGCTGTTGCCAGTTCCTGGTTTGCGTTTGCCGCAAAAATCTTCAGTTCGCCAAGTGCGCTCTGCATTAATATATCCTCCTAATTACGCTTCTTCATACATATCATCATCAAATGCGTCAATCAGTTCAATCTCTAAGTTATCGTCAAAATCATCCACTGGCCTTGATAGTGACGCAGTATCTACATGGATAAAGTTGTCAGGTTCGGCCATTGCGTCAAGTGCTTTTAGGCCATAATGCTCGCGAGCTTTACTTTCAATTTCGTTGGTGATGGCGGGGTTGTCGCGCAGGTATTGTTTCGCATTTTCGCGTCCTTGGCCTAGTCGCGTTTCACCATATGAGAACCACGAACCACTTTTGTTTACAAGGTTGAGCTGTGCGCCAAGATCCAATAAGTCACCCAACTTTGATATGCCTTCGCCATACATGATGTCTACCTCGGCGTTGCGGAACGGCGGGGCGACTTTGTTCTTCGTAATTTTTATTTTCGTGCGGTTACCCACTTGGGTTTCGCCAACTTTTATTGCTTCTGCACGGCGAATGTCTATACGCACAGATGAATAGAACTTGAGCGCGCGACCGCCTGTTGTCGTTTCAGGACTACCGTATGTTACCCCAATTTTGTCACGGAGCTGGTTGATAAAAATAACAATGCAATTGGTCTTGTGGGTGATACCCGTGAGCTTGCGCAATGCCTGAGACATAAGCCGCGCCTGTACACCAACAGAAGATTGGCCCATGTCACCTTCAATCTCTGCCCTTGGTACCAGGGCAGCAACAGAGTCTACTACCACGATATCAATTGCGGCAGAGCGCACCATTGCCTCACAAATTTCCAATGCTTGCTCGCCATCGTCCGGTTGGGAAATGTATAGCTCATCGATATTTACGCCCAGCTTTTTTGCATAAACGGGATCCATCGCGTGTTCCGCATCTACATAGCCTGCAATGCCACCAAGTTTTTGCACTTCTGCAACAATATGCAGGGCAAGTGTCGTCTTGCCGGAAGATTCCGGACCATATACCTCCACTATGCGGCCTTTTGGTACGCCACCAACGCCAAGGGCAAGGTCTACGCTTAGTATGCCCGTCGTAACTACCGGGATTGTCATGTCACCAATTTTTTCGCCCATTTTCATTACTGCACCTTTGCCAAATTGCTTTTCGATGTTTGCAAGAGCGTTGCTTAACGCTTCTTCCTTTGCGGCAGCGGTGTCTGCAATCACGAGTTCTTTTCTGCTAGATTTGGATGCTTTTTTTGCCATAGTATGACCCCTTTCATATAAGTAGGGACACTGCCCCTACCTCCCTCTAACATGCTTCACTTCTTACGCAACACGGTAATATTGTATTACAATTTTCGACTTAGGGGAAGATGATTATTGCAAACTCCTCCGTAAAAAATCCATTGCCCAATTTGCCGCCCGTAGTCGAATCTCGTTACGGTTGCCAATGGTATTGTACTGCGCAGCAATTGTTTTGCCATTTATCGAAAGCCCAACATAAACAAGCCCTACTGGCTTGTCCGCCGTACCTCCGTCAGGCCCTGCTATACCCGTGGTGGATAGCCCAATATTAGTACCAGCTGTTTTTGCTATGCCTTCCGCCATTGCAGCAGCAACCTCGGCACTTACCGCACCGTGTTTTTTTATCAACTCCGCATCCACGCCAAGACGCGCTATCTTGGACTCGTTGGAATAGGTGCAAACGCCCTCAAGCACTACATCTGAACAACCAGCGACACCAACGAGTTCGCTCATTATAAGGCCGCCGGTGCAAGACTCAGCAGCAGCAAATGTCAAGTTTTTTATACGCATCAGTTCGAGAACCACTTCCGCAATATCACGTCCGTTGGTACTATACACATGGGGATGTAGTCGTTCGCAAATTTGCGTAGCAATAGGGGCGATGAGTTTTTCACCTTCCTCCCGGCTGTTTGCAGAGGCAGTCAAGCGAATATGCAAGTCACCAATTTTGGCATACGGTGCAATTGTTGGGTTTGTTTGGGCGGCAATCATGTCAAGCAAGCGGCTTTCAGCTTGGCTTTCGCCGATGGCAGCAAGCCGCAGTGTACGCGACACAAAAATCTTACCACTTTTCGCACTTATAAACGGTATAACGTAGCTTGTGAACATAGGGATCATTTCTGATGGCGGACCGGGGAGAAGTATCAGTGTTCTACTTTGGCTATGATGGCTATCTTCGATTACAACACCGGGCGCACTGCCGTTATCGTTTGGCAACACAGTACAACCCATTGGGATAATTGCATTTCGTTCAGAATTTTCTGGGATTCCGCGACCAAGAGATGCAAAGCGTTGTTTGATGCGTTCAAGCGACTCTTCGTGTAAGTACAACTCTCGACCAAAAAACTCTGCCGCCGCTTGTTTTGTGATATCATCTAGCGTTGGGCCAAGCCCTCCTGTGACAATCACCGTGTCAGCGTTTGAGAATGCTTGCTCCAGTGCGCACAAAAGCCGCTTATGATTATCTCCAACTGTAGTTTGGCGAAAAACAGATACGCCAAGCTGTGCTAGTTCTTGCGATAAAAAAGCGGCATTTGTATCAACTATATTGCCAAGGAGCAGTTCAGTTCCCACACTTAGGATTTCTGCTGTCATTGTGGTCTCCTATTCATAAACTCGCAATAAACTATTTTCGCAAGTTCTTCCGGCGTTGTGTTGGTCGAGTCAATTACAAGGTCGTAGTTAGTATGGCAAAAATTATCTACATTGTATAGCTGCATAAAACGTTCGTTTTCTACCCTACCCCGCTCTATCAGCTTTTCTCGAGCGTCTGCCTCGCTGGTATAAGTCTCCACCGCACCACGGCGGGCATTTATTACGCGCCGCGCCGCTTCGCATGGGTCTACAGTTACGAAAACCTTGAACGAATCTATGGCAAAATGCCAGGCCATGCGCGAATCAAATATTACAGTTTCACCTGATTTTTCTATAGAAACGCGTGTGATTGCGTCATCTATAGCATTATCGAAGCGTCTGTCCTCTGCCATAAGCCGGTTCATTTCCAAAGTACTGACATTATGTTGACGCGCAATTTCACGATGCAGCGCGCCTGTACTATAAATTTCAAAGCCATATTTGCGGCTTAATATATTGCAAATAGTGGATTTACCACTGCCTAGATTGCCCGCAATTGATATGTGCATACCCCTCACTCCATTTCATTTTATCTTACCTGTCATGCCCCTTTAACACCTGCATATTTTTTGCTGTGTAGTCCCAACCAGACCATAGCGTAACAAACACTGTAACGATAACCAGCGCAAATATAACAGGATCAAAAACCAAAAGCACAAACGGAAATGGCAGCAAAATGTACACAATTAAAGTAATCTGAAACGTTGTTTTCACCTTGCCAAGCCCGGTTGCCGCAAGCACGAGATCCTGCTCTAGCGCAAGCTGTCTGAAGCCAGAGATGTAAAACTCACGTGCAACTATAATTATTGTAGCCCACGCAGGCACTGTACCGGTATACGTAAACGCAATAAGCACAGAACACACAAGCAGCTTGTCCGCCAACGGGTCTATAAGTTTGCCAAAATTACTGACAAGGTTTAGCTTGCGGGCAAGGTATCCATCAAGTGCATCGGTACTTGCAGCCAGCACAAAAACAACAAGTGCCAACCAAGCGTCAACCCAGTTGCCGCCAAAAGGCTGCAAAAAATATATTAGCAAAAAGATTGGAATCAGTAGTATCCTTGCCACGGTAATCCTATTGGGTAGGTTCATGTTCACCTCTCAAATCGTATGAATCACTTTCGGTTATTCGCACGGTATAGATTTCCCCAACCACCAGCTCTTCTGGCGCAGTAAAAATTACTACTGTGTCCACCTCGTATGCATCCCACTGGGTACGGCCGATATATTCGCCTGCTTCCGTTTGCGAATCTACCATTACATGTAGAGATTTGCCAACAAGTGACTCTTGCCGCGCAAAGTGAATTTCTCGCTGCAACTCCATTGCTTGTTGCATTCGTTTTTGTCTTGTGGTTTCACGCGTCTGCTGTGGCAAAAGCGCGGCAGGTGTGCCGTCTTCTTGCGAATATGGGAAAACACCCAGCCTCCCAAAACCTGTTGTTTTAACAAATTTGAGCATATTGGCAAAAATTCTCGCCGTCTCGCCTGGGAAACCCACAATTAAAGTTGTGCGTATGACTATTTCGGGAATTTTTTCACGTAGGCGGCGTATAAGATCTTGCAGTCCATCCCTTGTACTTTTGCGCCCCATTGTTCTAATAATATCATCTTCGCTATGCTGGATTGGCATATCGATGTATTTGCAAACCTGAGGCAGTTCGGCCATTGTGTCAATCAATTCTTCGGTAATATGCTCTGGATAGGCATACATGAGGCGTATCCATGTAACATCTGTCTGTGCTGCAAGCTGTCGTAACAGCTCTGGAAGTTTTACTGTGTCATATATATCGACTCCATACATTGCCGTATCCTGCGCCACGAGTACAATTTCTCGTGCGCCTGCAGAAACTAGCTGGCGTGTTTCGCTCAATATATCTGCAATGTGGCGGCTCTTATATGGCCCTCGGATGGATGGAATTGTACAATACGTACACTTGTTGTTGCAGCCCTCAGCAATTTTTACGTATGCAATATGCGGGGTAACATCATCATGCCGTGCGGCAATACGCGCAAGTGAAATGTCCCGTACTACACTATCCGGCTGGCCAATAAGCTCTGCGACAACATTAGCGATATCGTCATATTCACCGACACCAATAATGACATCTGCTTCTGGAATCGCGCTCTGTATTTCGTCTTTATATCTCTGTACCATACAGCCGACTATAATGAGTGCGCGGCAACTACCAGCAGTTTTATGTTCCGAAAGTTCAAGAATCAAATCTATACTTTCCTGTACGGCATCCCGTATAAAGCCACATGTGTTTACAATAATTGCCTCTGCAATTGATGGGTCGTGTACTACATCATAACCGGCATTGCGCAGTGTACCAATCATTGTCTCACCGTCTACGCGGTTTTTATCGCAGCCAAGTGATACCAGGTATGTTCGTGGCATTATTGCCTCCTACGGTAGAGCGTTATCACGTTTTGTATAAGCATTGCAATTGTCATGGGGCCAACACCGCCTGGTACAGGCGTTATATATCCCGACTTACATAACACGTTCTCAAAATCTACATCTCCGCACAGCTTTCTTGATGCAGGGTTGCGGTTTATTCCAACATCAATCACTACTGCACCATCTTTCACATAGTCCACTGTTACATACCTTGGATTGCCCATTGCCGACACCAATAAATCTGCGGCATTGCATACTTCACGCAAGTTTGGTGTGTGGCTGTGACAGACTGTAACCGTTGCGTTTTCCCGCAGCAGCATCAATGCCATGGGCTTACCCACTATATCACTGCGTCCTACAATTACCGCATGCTTGCCTGCTATTTCTATGCCCTCCCGCTTTAACATGTACAAAATACCTGCGGGCGTACATGGCTCGATAAATGGTGTACCCATTGCTAAAAGCCCAAGGTTTTGCGGGTGCATTGCATCAACATCTTTGTGGGTGGCAATGCGCATTGCGATGTCATACTTGCTTATGTGTTGCGGTAGAGGGTGCTGCACCAAAATTGCGTGAACAGTATCATCAGTATTGAGTTGGTCTATGGCTTGTATGACCATATCTGTGGAAGCATCGGCCGGTAATTTCACTAGAGTAAAATTTACATCCATTTTTTCGCAGGCGGCTTGTTTGTTGCTGATATATACTTGAGATGCAGGGTCGTCTCCGACTAGGATAACAGCAAGATGTGGCATATGTGACGAGCGTTTAATAACCGACCCCACAGTTGTGAGTAGCTCAGCGGCATGTTTCCTGCCATCGATAATTGCAGAACGAGGGTTCTTACCTATCGCCATATATCTCCCCATATTCCTCACGGGTTATTGTTACCTTACGCGGTTTTACGCCATCTTCCGGACCTACTATGCCACGCAGTTCTAAATCATCCATCAGGCGAGACGCACGGTTGTAACCAATGCGGAACTGCCGCTGCAGCATACTTGTAGATGCCTTACCTTTAACCAGCAAAAACTCGACAGCATCGTGGAAAAACTCGTCCACTTCACCTTCAACGTTAGCTTTGCCCGGCATTGTAATTTGCTGAATCATTTCAGTCGTGTGAGTCACAGGGGCTTGTGCCTTCAAAAATGCTACAAGGTTTTCAACTTCCTTGTCTGAAATAAAGCCGCCCTGCACACGTATCGGCTTGTTCTGCCCTCGTGGAAGGAATAGCATATCACCACGCCCAAGCAGCTTTTCCGCACCTTGCATGTCTAAAACGGTGCGGCTGTCTGTCCCGCTCGACACCGCAAATGCAAGCCTTGATGGGATATTTGCCTTTATCAGACCTGTAATGACATCTACAGACGGTCGTTGTGTAGCCACGATCAGATGAATACCTGCAGCACGTGCCTTTTGTGCAAGTCGACATATGGAATCTTCAACCTCGCCTTTACAGGTCATCATCAAATCTGCAAGCTCGTCTATGATAATAACAACTTGTGGCAACGTCTGTTCATCTTTCTCGGATAGGTGGCGGTTGTAGCCTTTTAGGTCGCGGCATCCGGTTTCGGCGAACGCATTGTAGCGCGTTTCCATTTCCTGCACAGCCCAATTTAACGCACCAGAGGCCTTTTTAGGGTCTGTAACAACAGGGATTAGCAAATGAGGGATGCCATTGTAGACACTAAGCTCCACCACTTTAGGGTCGATCATCAAAAGTTTTACCTCGTCAGGGCTGGCTTTATACAACAAACTTGCTATTAATGTATTGATACACACCGACTTGCCAGCACCAGTAGCACCTGCAATAAGCAGGTGAGGCATGTCTGCAACGTCTGCAACTACCGGGTTGCCTGCAATATCTTCACCCACCGCAAACGCCAGCTTTGACGGGAAGCTATTGAACCGCTCCTGCTCCAAAATATCACGCAAAAATACACCGCGCGGCTCTTTGTTTGGTATCTCTATACCCACTGCAGACTTGCCTGGGATGGGTGCCTCGATACGGATACCCTGTGCGGCAAGACTCAGAGCAAGGTCATTTGACAGGTTTGCGATAGAACTAACCTTGACCCCAGGGCCTGGTGTAAGGTCATATCTTGTAACTGTTGGACCAACACTAACATCAACAACTTTTGCATCTATGCGAAAACTGCCAAGAGTCTCTTCCAGTATGATGGCATTTTGCCTCACCTGAGCCATAGACTCTGCGTTATAGCCAAGTTTCTCGTTTTTAGTAAGCAGGTCGAGCGATGGCAGGACAAAGTCCTTATATGGCGGCTCTGTGGGCTTGGGTGTCTCAACAGATGTAACAGATGCATATTCATCATACTCAAGTGGGTCGAGGTCGTCATATTCAAAGAGAGGCGGCATGGACGGGGCGGCATTCTCGACTAGGCCGCGCACTACAAAGTCAGGCTTATCTGGCAGCGATGCATCGTCAATATCATCATGGTCTTCTGCTGGAGTAATGCGCCCAGTTTTTGATGGTTCACAAATTGCAGAAGCAGGCCTTGCAGGCTCATAGACATAGTCAACAAATGGCTGTTCTTCCGCCGAGGTTGGGAGTGGAGTTTTCTCAGAGCTATCAGCCCCTGCCTCTTCAACACCATGCAGTGACACAACCCGTGGGTTTGATACCCTCCTGCGATGCTCCTCAGCACTCAGGAAAGGAGGGACACCCCTTGGCGATGCGTCTTCTACGACATCATTATTACCGTCAAGCTCCTCTTGTATCAACAAAACTCTATAGTCATCTTCATCATTGTAGTCGGTTTCATCGTCGCCAATGTCAATCAACTCCGCACGGCGTGATACGTTTTCGGTTTTGCGTTTTGGAATTGGCTTCAGGTCGAGTTTTTGGCTTTTGGGTGCTGATTTCGCATATTCTTCCTCTTGAGCATAATAAGCCTCATCATCTTCGTGCTGTCGGGCTTTTCTATCATCATAGTAATTGCGTGCGCGCCAAAAACCGCCCTCGAGCAGTTTTACAAAAGAGCGGTTCAATATATTAACCAGCAAAATAATAACGACCAATAGGAAAATAATAATTGCGACCGCTCTATTAAACAAAGCCTGCACAATACTGCCCAAAATCGCACCGATAATGCCGCCAGACCCAAGATGTCCACGGGAATAAACTGCTCGAAGATACTCCATAGCTGTATAATTATTTTCGGGTACGGGCATGATTATGTATAAAAGTGCCAGCATCACCCACGACAAAATAATACCACGCCACAGCGGAACACGAAACTCCCGCGACATAAGACAAAGCACTGAGTATGCCATAATACCCAGTGGTAAAAATACCCCGCCAAGCCCAAACAACCCACGCGACAGATCACGAAAAAATTGACCTACGACACCCATACTGCCGCCGGCAAGCGTGGACAGCAGCAGTAAAATGCCAATGCCAATCCAGATAAGTAGCTTGACCTCCCGCCTTATGGCCGGCGTGTTTGATTGTGGGCGGCTTGCCCGTTCGTCCCTGCCGCTTTTAGGAGCAGGTTTCTTTTTACCTACGTTTGGCATAAGATACACCTCATGTGATGTTGTCACGTACAAGAATTAGTATATCATTAAACAACACTTGTGACAAATTTTTGCTGGAGTTCGAAAAAATACTTTATGCAATTATGAAGATTGTACCGCTCGTGACTTCCAGCAATTGTTTAATGTCATTACAATGTGTGTGTTTACCAATACAATAAGGAGGAAAAATTATGGAACGTAATCGAATGCGCAACGACAAAAGGCGTTTGGACAGAACTGTAGGCCTTAATATCCGCAGAGAGCGCGAACTGCGCAAAATCTCAAGAGATGAGTTGGCCGAAATACTTGACTTGACTGTCTCGCACTTAGGGCTTATAGAGCGCGGGGAAAGAGGCGCAACATCTGTAACGCTAGAAAAGCTGGTTAAGGTTTTCGGCGTTTCAATTGACAGCCTTTTTGCCGAGCTAGGCAAGGGCATATCTGCGCGAGAAAATAGGGTAGCTACAAAGGGCATCTACCGCAAGAAAGTTGAGTCTCTCGTTACTTTCCTTACGGAAATGGAACTTGAGATGTTGTCACATACAATTAAAGGGCTAGTTGTAATGCGCAAAGCAAATGCATCAAGCGATGCTGCAGAGCAAAATGAGGCACTTGCAAACTTGCTTGATTAGACAACTATAAGTTACGAGCTTTCCATAACCCTATAGCTGGGTTGGGGATGTAATAATAGTCGTTATTACCGCGAATGGAGTTCCCATTCGCGTTTTTTTGCGTCTTGGTAATGTCTTTGTTTGTCTGTACATTAATACCGGGTATCAAACCATGTAAAATAGCGGTAGCTTTATCATATTCCATGTACCGGTATCCTACCGCTTCAACAGCTACGCGGCCAAGCAGCGGCGCGGCATATGTTACGGTAAAACGCCCATCGGTACTGCCATGTATCAAATGTGCTGCTGCAGAGAGGTTAGCTGCAAGATCCTGCTGGGTCTTGCAAAGCTTGATTATTTTTTCTCGGCCAGCGTAGCCGTATTTACGAATAAGCACGTCGTTTGCGGCATCTTCGCCAAATGTGCGTACTGCAGGGGCGACAACAAGCAGGTTGCCACCGTTTGCCATTGCCAGTCTTGTACGATACACGGCTTTATTGCCAAGCCATGTGGAGTGAAATTCACTTTCGTCCAAGTACACGACACAATTTTGGATTGGCGTGTCTACATATGTGATGTTCAATTGTTGGCTATGGATGGCGGCACGCTCGTATATATCTCGAGTATTACCTATGTACAGGCCGGCAATTTCATTATTGCTTACAACGGTGAGTACGTACTCTAACGGGAGATTGTGCAGAAAATTTTCTTGTACGTAGTCGAAAAGTGCGCGTACTGGTGTATTGGTTTGACCAAGAGTTTGCTCAATGCCGAAAAATGCCCCAAGTGCGTGCGAGGCATTAATAAACTGGCTGCCGCCGCAACCGATTACGATATTTTTTGTATAATTTGCCATACCAACAACCTCGTGCGGCACGACTTGGCCAATGGAAATGATACGGTCATAGGATGGATCGGTGATATAATTTGAGACTTGCACCGGAAGAACGTGATCAAACATGCCCATAGAAATTTTGTGTACAAAATGGCATGGGATTTCGCCAATGGTGGTGACACCGCTGCGCCAATTATGGATAAGGAAGCAGCTGTGTGGTATATCACCAAAAAAAGCAAGCTGCTCTGCGCGGGTCATTGGTTTGTGTGTGCCAAGGGCGGGAAGTATGTCTACATGCGTGCCACTTGCAGTAAGTGTCTGGTAATATAGCGCGGTAAGAGCACCACCTCCAGAATGAGCACGTGTTATATCCGGTGGAACAAGCAAGGTTTTGCGGGATGGACATACGTTGCAGTGGGCAATAACGCGAGAGACGATATCAGGTGTAAGCATGAGATACTCCTCTACACTTTTCCGCCAAGTCCGGGGTTTCTATGGTGGCAGCTTTATCATAATAACCGTCTATGTCCATACATGAGTACATGTCGGGCAGGTGACGGGCGCGGTCGTGATGGTAGATATTGAATAGGTTGATGAATGTAGTGCGGGTTTGAGTTGATACTTTTTCTAGCTGTATTTACATGAGACATATCCTTCCAACATAATAGAAGATAAACTTTATAGCTCCTTTGCCATAAAAAGCTCAAGCGGCTGCTGGTATGGCGGGATATCTAATGCTATAGCCCCTATATCCCTATAGCCCAGCTTGCGATAAAAATGTTGACCATCTTCGTCCACCTGGGTGGACACCATAATCATTTTATATCCTAGGTCACGCATTTCGTTTTCCCAATGGTTCATTACTTGCGTGCCGTATCCCTTGCCTCTAAATGGCTCTTCTAGCCAAAGCAATGTCAAAAACGGCACAAACTCGAACATCATATTAAAACGTGCTATGCCAACTATATCATTATCAACACGCAAAATATAGCAGCGTTTATCGCGTATTTTACATTCCACCTCCTGTTCTGCAAGAGGTGATGGCGGCCAATGACCAATGCTAAGCATATAGTCCATATCTTGATTTGTTGCATGTTTAATGTTGAGCATGGATTCCTCCTTGAGCATGTTCCCACTAACGGACGCACACCTTTCCGGCTGATGTTTCCGCATCTTCGGCGCGCTTTTTCCTAGCGCACTTATAGTGCGCGTCGTTAAAAACCCCTTGAATCTGCGAAAAATCAGGCTCGCAAATTTGCACATTCTTATAGTGGGAACATGCACTTGTTTTATCTGTCCCCTATGCTATAATCTAGGTGAAAATCTGGCAATAGATTTCACGTTTTCTAATCGCGGCCAACGTAGCTATAGCCTGAGGTGAATGTATGCTTAATGCCTTAAACTACTACCGCATGACAATCGCAATCGATGTAAAAACCTTTGCTACATACCGCACAAATATTTTTGCGGGGCTTGTTTCCGCACTGTTTGCGCTTGGCGCACGCTACGCCCTGTGGTGGGCGTTGTTCTCTGGCAGTGATACAAATGTCATGAACGCTACAGCCACACTTACAGAAACCATGACATATTTCGTGGTCACGGGCGTTCTTATGATGTGGACCACATCACGGTTTAGTGACCGCATTGGCGGTGATATACAGTCTGGTGGTATTGCACAGGCTCTAATCCGTCCACGCTCGTACCATTTCCAGTTACTTTCGAGCCTACATTCTGGTGCGGTAACGGGTACGCTAACCAATACGCTGCCTATCCTTGTTGTGGCGGCTATTTTTATAGGCATTTTACCCCCGGTTTCTGTCACAGCATTTTTCGCGTTTGTTCTTGCTGCAGTACTTGGCGGGGTTATCTACATTTTGGTGGACTTGATTATATCATATACTGCATTTTGGATGGTAGATTATTGGTATATTTCGTGGTATCGCGGCGCGTTGTTTATGTTATTTGGTGGTACAATGCTACCAATCTGGTTTTATCCAGAGTGGCTGCGGACAGCAAGCAGCATTCTCCCGTTTCAGTTTTCTGTTTTTGTACCTATGGAGATTTATCTTGGTAGACTGGCAGACTTCCAAGAAATCGTACCCGCACTGGGCTTGCAACTTATATGGATTGTCGTTCTATTTGCTATCGAGCGGTTGATATGGCATCGTGCGCAGTACAAAATTGTAGTGCAGGGGGGTTGAGTATGCTACACAACATACACGTTTTCTTCACCGTTGTGAAATATTTGTTCCGTGCCAGATTTGAGTACCCAGTGGCATATATGCTTGGCATTGCGGCAAACTGGGCTGGCTACGCGGTTACACTGGTCATGCTCTTTGTTATGGTATGGAACTTTGGTGCGCTTGCAGGATGGTCGCCGGACGAGGTAGTGTTTATGTATGCCATCTGGCTGTTTTCATACGCACTTGGCGCATCGTTTTTTTATACACTTACACGCAACTTTCGTAACTTTGCAATAGACGGCACATTAGATGAGGCATATACACGCCCCGTTTCGCCGTTTTTGTACCTTGTCGCCACCAATTTCAATGTAGGATATGTGTCGCAGATATCGCTGTCTGCCGGGGCAATGGCGTTTAGTATGGTGCGACTTGGAGTGTCGTTTGCGTGGTGGCAGTGGATTTGGTTTATGGTAGTAGTTATCTGCGGCGCAATAATAACTGCCTGCCTCATGCTTATATGCGAAATGCCAGCGATACGGACAAGATCTAGGTCGCCCACAAGCATGTTTTTTTGGCAAACACGTGAGTTTACTCAGTACCCAATAACAATTTACCCACGTGCAGTACAGTGGGTCTTTACTGCTGTGCTGCCATTTGGGTTTGTGAGCTTTTATCCTGCGCAGGTGCTGCTTGGGAAAACAGACGGTATCGCGCCAGGTATCTTGATGTGGCTTTCACCTGTGGTAGCTGTTGTAATGGTTGGGTTGACTGCATGGTGCTGGCGGGTGCTAAGCAGCAGATACGAGAGCGCAGGAACTTGAAACCGGAGGAGCAAAAGTATATGCCACAAATTGAGCTAACCAATGTAACCAAGGACTACAAAATACGCGACCGCAAGCCAGGACGCTCTGCTTTTGCAGAGTTTTTTAACCCACGCTATACAAGCAAACGTGCAGTCGAGGATGTATCCTTTACCATAAACGCCGGGGAAATGGTTGGATATATAGGACCAAACGGTGCAGGCAAGTCCACCACCATCAAAATGCTCACAGGTATATTAGTGCCGACAGAGGGTACAATCCGCGTTTTCGACCGCGATCCATGCAAAAACCGTACAAGAAACGCACTCAAAATGGGGGTGGTGTTTGGCCAGCGTTCACAAATGCTATGGGATTTGCCCGTGCAAGACACTTTTGAGATGTTTCGCGTGCTGTACAAACTCGACCGTGGCAATTTTGCGAAGCAACGTGACCGCCTTGTTGAAATGCTAGATATGGGCGACTTCCTTTCGCAGGCCACGCGACAGCTTAGCCTAGGACAGCGTATGCGCGCAAATTTGGCACTCTGCTTCCTGCACCAGCCAGAAGTCGTGTATCTTGACGAGCCAACAATCGGGCTTGATGTGCTGGTTAAAGACCGCATCCGCACTTTCCTCAAGCAAATTAACAAGGAGCAGAACACAACAATTATGCTCACCACCCACGACACACAAGACATTGAAGAAGTTGCTGAACGCCTGATACTAATCGACAGAGGAAATCTGCTTTTTGACGGTGGGCAAGTCAGTTTTCACGAAACGTACAAGGATACTGAATATGTGCTGGAGGTTGTGTTTGCACAGCCTACGCCGCCTATCTCGCAGGACGGCTTTACGCTGCAAAACGAAAGTGGGTTAGAGCATATATACAAAATCCCCTATGCCAAAATGGGTAAAGGGGATGCTATAAGCTATGTTGCGTCGCGCTTTTCTGTTGCAGATATACGTGTAAGAGAATCCGGGCTTGAGGATATATTGAAGGGGATGTATGGGGCTAGTCAAGCACCTCAAACGCCTCATTAAGCAGCGGGAAGGTATTCACTTCCGTATTGCCGAGCGCGGTCACAACAACTTGCGTTTTGGGAAAGTAGCCTGTTATAAAAACTATACCGGCATCAAATCCAACTGCATAGTAAGAAACATTGCCATCTTCCATGTTGCGATACACGCCTAGACCGTAGCTCTCGCCATCTTCATCGTCAATTTCTACTTGGTAGGCGAGGAACTGTTCCAGCATTGTTGCAGACAATATTTTGTTTGCAAACAACGCGCGCCAGAGCTTATCCATATCGGCAGCATTAGTGAAAAGCCCACCATCCGAACCACCAACAATAGGCATCGAGAATATATTGGTGCGCCATTCTCCCGTGTCTTCGTATTGTACATATCCAAGTGCAGTGTTTGCGGGCAAGCAGTCCATGCGGTAAAAGCCCGTCCGCCCCATGCCGCACGGAACAAAAATATTATCATGTACATACTGCTGAAACGCTATACCGCTTATCGCTTCCACCACCAGCCCAAGCAAAATGAAGCCGGAATTGGAATAGCCATACTCCGCGCCAGGTTCAAACTTAGCCGGCAATGGTGTTATCATCTGCAGATAGTATTCGAGCCGAGTCCAAAGATGTGCAGGGTACGTATCACGCAGCTCACGCATTTGCGCATCAAAATCCTCTGCGTCTTCGTCCACATAGTCGCCAACACCGGATGTGTGCGTTAGCAGGTGAAACACCGTCACATTTTTCTTAATTTGTCCTAGTTCAAATGGTAGCAAGTCATGGAGTTTATCCTGCAGGGATAGCTTTTTCTCATCTATGAGTTTGCATACAGCAAGCCCAGTAAACAGCTTTGTGCCGGATGCTATTGCAAATGACGTATCTACTGTGTTTGGCAGCTCTTCTGCTCTATTTCTATAGCCTTGTGCTTGCTGGAGTATCACACCGTCAGACCCTGTTACCGAAAATACGCCAGAGAAGTCTGCATTGTCTTCGTCCGTCAGCCAATTTTGGAAAATTTCATAAAATTTTTCTCTCATTTTGATTCCTCTTTTCTGTGTTGTTGAGTAACAGAAAGTAGAATATCACCCGCATTAACAGCTCGCAAGCGAAACTTTGGCTATAACCAAAATTTCACTGCACAAGCCACGCCGCCGCACTTGCATCACTCGGCATAAACAGCCCAACCCTTGGTGAAAGTGAAACACCAACCACCTGCGGCGCATCTGGCAAGCAGTTGCGCTTGAACTGCTGCGCAAAAAATCGCTTGGTAAAAACATCCTGCCAATGTCTAATTTCATCCGAGGTGTATTTACCACGGAACACTATTTTTGCCTCGTCGAAAATGACCGAAGGCTGCTGCAACTCACCCAGCATATGATATATGAAAAAATCATGTAGCTCGTAAGGGCCTACAAGTTCTTCAGTATTTTGCGTCGTTGGTAACAACTCCGGGCTTACCTTTGTGGCTAAGATAGCCTCTAGCACTTTACCAAGCACAACATTATCCGTGGTGCTTGCAACATGTTCTACAATGTGACGCACAAGAGTTTTTGGTACGCCCGCGTTTACTGCATACATGCTCATATGGTCGCCATTGTAGGTAGCCCAGCCAAGTGCAAGCTCGGAAAGGCTACCTGTACCAACAACAAAGCCGCCAACTTGGTTGGCGATGTTCATAAGCACCATTGTACGTGCACGTGCCTGCGCATTTTCAAAAACAACATCGTATACCCCACGCGGGTGGCCAATGTCCGAGAGATGCTGTGTGACAGACACAGTCATATCAATTTCCATACATGGGATGCCAAGTGCCGTACATAGGGCATGGGCATTATTTTTTGTATGCGCTGTAGTGCCGAAACAAGGCAGTGTAACCGCGCAAACATCCGATAAGTCACGCCCAAGCATTTTGTAGCTACGTGCGGCTACAAGCAGCGCGAGGCAGCTGTCCAGCCCTCCAGAAACCCCAATAACCGCAGCCTTTGCGCCAGTGTGCTGGATACGCCGAGCCAGCCCAGCTGCTTGTATTTGCAAGGCATGATCCGGATCTGGGCAGTCGGAAACAAACGGGAGGCACGGGTTGTCTTTCTTGGTAATATCCCCTTCATCCATGTCCCACTCGCTCAACCGTGCAGCATATTTATAGTCGTTAGGGTCAAATGTAGTCTCTACTTCCGCTAATTTTATCGAAAAAGGTACTATATACTGGCGTTTATCGATGTTCGGGATTTCCGCAAGTTCATGCTTATAGGACAGAATAGACAAATTGATATCCGCAACCGCCCATCCCGTACCAAACGGCTCGGATTCTGCCAATATTTTGCCATCCGCCGCTACTATATTATGCCCAGAAAACACGCGGTCTGTCGTACTCTCACCCCAACCCGCGTTTGCGGTAACTGTTGCATACATATCCCATCGGGAAGTGCTTTCTTCCACAATTTTGCGGCGCGATTCAGGAACACCAACAAGCTCAACAATGGACGATGGATTGATGACAAGAAACCGCCCTTCAGAAATATCAAAATCGCTTGCGCCAACCTGCACTGTAAATGTCAAACCCGGCTCGTTTGCGCAGGCAAACACTATATCATGCCCAAGTGCCACACGTTCGCCATCAAAGTCAACCATTATTGTAGGCACAGGAAACTCATGGATTGGTGAAAACTGCGCGGCGGGGTAAAGGTTTTGCACAAACGCGCCGATACGCCCGTTTTGGAACACCGCGGCAACATTGTGTACGCGATAGCCATCATCTGTCATGCAACCCAGTGGCAGCCCAACTACCACAACCATATCCGACCCCAAGCTTGCCCTAACAATTTTGTGTAACGCGGCACGTGCGGCAAGAGTGAGTGTGGGTTGCAAAAACAAGTCGCCACAGGTTGCACCAGTAATGCAAAGCTCTGACAGACACAGGATATTCACATTTTCCCCTTGTGCTTTTTGCATAAGGTCAATTATACGGTCGGCATTGTAGTCGCAGTTTGCAAGCTCAATGCTTGGCGTGGCGGCGGCAACTCTTATGAGTTTATCAGGCATGCTTATTCTCCTTTTATGGGTTGGTAAAATTTCTTGCGATTTTTCTCGAATAGTGCTACAGTTTTGTTTGTCATTTTATCACAAATTCAAAAGGTGTGGAAATCAATCATGAACTTAGCAAGCATATTCTTGGTAGCTGGCGGCCTTGGCCTATTCCTGTTTGGTATGAAAATGATGTCAACGGGCATAGAAACCATTGCGGGCGATAGGCTACACGGTATCCTAAAACGGGCAACCAGCAACCGCTTTTTTGCCGTAACGGTTGGCATATTGGCAACAATTGCCATAAATTCCTCAACGGCAACCACCATCATGACAGTCAGCTTTGTAAACTCGGGCCTCATGAACCTTGTTCAGGCAATCGGCGTTATTATGGGAGCAAATGTTGGTACAACGTTCAGCGCACAGCTTGTGGCGTTCAGGATAGACACATACGCGCCGATATTTATTTTCATCGGCGTTATACTACATGTGTTTTTTAGGAAAAAGAGCATCAAAAATGTCGGCTATATCATTTTAGGGTTCGGTATTTTGTTCTTTGGTATAACAACAATGGGGCAACCACTGCGGGAGCTTGCACAGGATCCGGCGTTCAACTCCATGCTTGTCACATTCGAAAACCCGTTCCTTGCACTGCTTACCGGCTTCCTATTTACCGCAATTGTGCAAAGTTCGTCTGCCACAATGGGGCTGTTGGTTACACTGCATATAAGCGGCGCGCCCATTCCGCTTGAAACAAGCGCGTTTATTATCCTTGGTACAAACATTGGCACAAGTATTACCACTGTTATTGCAAGTATTCCCGCAAGCCGAGAAAGCAAACGAGCCGCGCTGTTTCATATCATGTTCGACATTATTGGCAGCATTGTGTTTGGCACGCTCATATTTATATTCCCAGGTATTTTGGGCTGGTTTCAAAGTACATGGGCAGAGAGTGGGCGGCAAGTTGCCATGTTCCACACATTGTACAATTTTGCGACACTGTTCCTAATATTGCCGTTTGTGCGCCCAGTCGCACTGCTTATGCAAAAAATTGTGCCAATTGACGCATCATCTGTCACGGATGTCACATATGAGAGACGACTTGTATACCTCGACACAAAAATTATGCTTACCCCATCGCTTGCTATACGCAACGCGCATTTAGAAATTTGCCGCATGATAAAAATAGCCAACGAAACCCTGAACACTTCACTTTCTGCGTTTTTTGAGAAAGATATAGAAAAGGCAAAACCGATTTCCAGAAACAAAGAGACCATATACTACTTGACCAGAAAAACCGCAGCAAGGCTTGTGAAAATTAATAATGCATCCCTTTCCCAGCCCGATGCCAAGCTGTTGGGTAAGATGTTCCGCATATTGTATAACATAGAACGCCTTGGCGACCATGCGGAAAATATTGCCGAATACACGGCACAAATTGTAGACAATGACATCAACTTTTCTCCTGCAGCAGCAGATGAATTGCAGAGACTAGGCAAACTTGCAACAAGCATAACTGCTGAGTCTCTGGAAGCATTTGATAAGCAAGAAGCGGCACTGCTGACCCCTATCCACGAGTCCGAAGATGTTATGGTGTCCCTAGCTGCACAATTTACAGAAAACCATATAGAGCGGCAAACCAACGAGGTATGCGAGCCACGCGCCGGCGTTGTGTTTACCGATATGATAATTGATCTTGGCCGCTGTGCAAGCCATGCAAGCAATATCGCGGTGTCTATGGTACCAGGTGCGGCACGCAAGCGTCGGAAGAGCAGCAAGAAGTTGAGAAAAAAGGGCAAGTGACAAACTCGATTGTAGACCTACCCTGCAACTGAAATTTTGAAGTTATAGTGAAATGAAAACAGTCCAAGGCGAAGCCTTGAGATGTTTTCATTTCCATTGAACGCACCGAAGCGAAGGAGGTATGACAGACAGAGTATGCTGGCTGTGTCATATAACTGGACGGTTTTCCAGTTATATGACTATATAGGACGGTCTTATGTATATGAGATAAAAGCCATCCCCAATAGCTGCATGTAGCTCACGGAGATGGCTTTATTTACATGTTTTTTATAACATCTCACTGCCGCCATTCGTCTTCCCAGCGGTCGCGCCTTTCAATACCTCAATCAAATTTACTCCCGTTAATGCCTCAACCGTTTCTGGCAGTTGTGCAATAATATCTGTTACATAACCCGCAACCTTGGATGCGCCTGCAGGTTTGCCGTTGCCGCCACCACCTTGGTCAATAACCACAATTTTGTCTGTTTTGCTAATTGGGTCTGCCACGTTTTTGGCAATTTCCGGCAAGCGTTCAATCATCATTTGGATAACGGCCGCATCGTTGTACTGCTTGAACGCCTCGGCTTTCTTCATCATGGCTTCCGCTTCGGCTAGACCGCGGGCTTGTATAGCTTCTGCTTCCGCTTGGCCTTGTACACGGATAGCCTCTGCACGTGCATTACCTTCCATTTTAACGGCCTCGGCATCGGCTTGTGCTTTTGCCACTTGCTCGTACTTACGAGCTTCGGCAAGTTGCTCTTGACGATAACGTTCGGCATTGGCCTGCTTATTTACAGTGGCTTCTAGCTCACGTTCTTTGCGTTTTGCTTCCTGCTCTGCAAGCTCGGTCTCGCGCTGGGCACGGAGGAGTTCTACTTGCAACTCGGTTTCTGTTACTTCTTTTTTGACCTTGTTTTCTTCAATTTGGTACGCGCTATCGGCAGTAGCTTTTGCGGCTTCCTGCTCTTTGCGGAATGCTTGAATTTTTAGCTCTTTCTCCTTCGCCGCTTCCGCTACTTGTGTTTCGGCCAAAAGTTTGGCTTCTGCGCCAAGGCGATTGGCCTCTGCGGTACGTACAACGGTTTCACGCTCTGCGTCCGCTTCGGCAATTTGTGCATCACGCTTTACCTCGGAGATACGCTTGCGTCCAAGTGCCACAAGGTAGCCATTTACATCATCGATACTCATTACAGTAAATGCTTTTATCTCCAAGCCCATTTCCGCAAGGGCGATAGCAGCATTCTCTTGCACCTCGCTAGAGAACTTGTCCTTATCTTGATAAATTTCCTCAACGGTCATTTTTGCGATAATCTCGCGCAGTTTGCCCACCAGTACATAGCTAGACTGTGTCGCAATTTCTGCAGAAGTTTGGTTGGTGTTGCCGCGGAAAAACTGCTCAACCGCAGAGTAAATCGACTCTTTGTCGGACTTGACCTTTACAACCGCAACACTTTTTACCGTTACGGGAACGCCCTGGCTGGAGATAGCGTTATCGATATCCAGTGGGATTTTGATGTTTTCAAGTGAGATCGTGTCGTAACGCTCCAGAAGTGGGATAACAAGACCGCCACCGCCAGAGATGATACGCTTGCGCAAACCGGTTATAACGGCTGCTTTGTTTTGCGGTACACGCTTCCAGAGTGAGAAGATGAGGAAGATGAACAGAAAAATACCGCCAAGGATTAACGCGCCAATTACGATTTGAAAATTGTCCATTTTTTAGCCTCCAAGTTTTACTGCTCGCTGTTTAACCAGAAGACATTGCTTTGCAGAAGACGAGAGGTACGGTGGCTATGCCACCCCATTGTGTGTGCGGCAAAGCAATGGTTTCTGACCAGGAACAGGTTAATTAGTATTCAGCGGAATTTCCCGCCGCACAAAATAAGTACTGCCCTCGATATACACGATTGCTACATTTTCGCCGTTATTAATTTCACCCCCATCTTCGCTTTTAGCTGGGCTAGTAACGGTAGAGCCACTTATGCTATAGCGTATTTTGCCATACCCGCCTTGTGGTATTGGAGAAATAATTGTAGCCCAAGTGCCAATGGTTGCCTGCTTGTCGTACGTGCTGGTGTTTTGCGCCCTGCGCAATGGTACAATAACAAAGCGATGAACAACTCCCGCAACCACTACCCCGCATGAAATGCTTATGGCAAGAATAACCGCCTCTGAGAAGAACCAATCAAAATCTGCAGCAGTAAGGATAAGCCCAATGCCGCCTGTCACAAGTAAAAACATGGCGATGAGCTTGGGCTGCAAAAATGAGAGCGGCCCTCCAACCTCGGTATCCGCTACCGCGCCAAGCAGGAACGAGATACCTACAAAACCAATGCCAATGATAAAAAATATTGTGTACATAAACACCTCCTATAGTCGGTACATATCCTCCCTGTGCCGTTTTGCCCATGTTATAAATGCGTCACTGGCATCTGCACCAACGCATCCAAGGGTGACTTCGTTTTTTTCTGCATTATAAGTCACAATTTTTACACCTGCAAGTTCTTCCGCCGTCCATCTGTAGTGGTCGCGTAGTGTTTGCAAAATTTGTACTGTGCTGTTTGAACCGCCAACAACACCGCGTACATATACACAGCTGTCTACATTAAAGCCTGCGTCGTCCCCGGCGTACCACACAAGGTCGCAAATTTGCACACCAAGGGTTATAGCAATGCGCCCAATGGAGCTAAGGCAAGGTTCAACACCCATTATCCATTTATTTACTTGCTGAGGTGTTTCGCCTATTTTTTCTGCAAATTCTTTTTGAGTAAGGTTTTTTTGTTCCAAAATTTCCTTAACACGTACATATGGCCACAGACCGTACTTGGTTTTCATCTCTGCCTCCAAATCAGTCGCGCAAAATCAACTTATAATATGATTATACAATAACACTATGATATTGTCAAGGGATTTGGATTAATTTATTGCAATTACCCTTACTGTACATTATCATAGGATAAGCTACTAACATATGAAGGGGTTGATTCAATTTATGTTCACATGCAAACCAGACTACGAGCAAGCTCAAAAGCGCATTAACGCATTTTGGAATTTTGCTGAAACAGACCGCCCTGCGGTTAGCTTCAGCTTTACAAAGCCAGACGCAAAGTGGTGTACACAAGAAACTACATGGCCGCACAAAAGCCACGAAGACAGATGGCTGGATGTAGAATGGCGCGCCGCACGAGATGCAAATTGGATGGCAAACACTGTATACTATGCCGAGTCTATGCCAGTGGTGATGCCAAACCTTGGCCCTGAAATTATCTCTGCATGGGCAGGCTGCCCATACTTTTATGGCGAAAGCACTACTTGGACAGAGCCATGCATACACGACTGGGAAAAAGACCGCGCTATTATTGATATGACGCACCCATTGTTCAAAAAGCTGGAAGAATATACGCAAGCACTAATAAAGCATGGCAAGGGCAATTTTATTGTTGGTTTGACAGATTACCACCCAGGCGGTGACCATCTTGCGGCACTACGCGACCCAGAAAACCTTGCGGTTGACCTTATGGAAAACCCCGATGAGGTAAAGAAAAAGCTGGCCGAGTCGTATGACGAATATTTTCCAACCTATGACCATTTTGTAAACATGATAAAAGCGGCGGATATGCCTATCGCATCATGGATCCCGCTAACCAGCGAAACCAGTATGTACATCCCGAGTAACGACTTTTCGATTATGGTAAGCAATGCAATGTTTGAAGAATTTTTCCTCGACGGCCTTACTGCCGAGTGTAAACACTACAAGAAAAGTGTGTATCACTTGGACGGCCCTGGTGCGTTACGTCATTTGGACAGCTTGCTTAGTATCAAAGAGCTTAACGCGATACAATGGGTACCCGGCGCAGGGCAGGAACAGGTAATGCCTTGGCTGGATGTCTTCAAACGTACAATGGCGGCTGGCAAGTCCGTAATGGCATATCCACACAACATGGAAGACTTGAAATTTTTGATGGATAACCTACCCGCGCGTGGCTTGTATCTGCAAATTAGTTGGGATGTAGGCAATGAGGAAAATGCACGTGATTTGATGAAGGTTATTGAACGCTGGGGCAGGTAGTCCTCTACCCTATAGTTGCAGGCAAGATACCATAAATGGAGTCCTCACTAATAACGTTGAAACACAGCAGTCTCAAAAAAACTAAAGGAGCCAGTATCCATGACAAAACAACAATTTGAAACTCGCCTTGCGGCACTCACCGCCCAACACGAGGCAGTCGTAAACAAAAGAAACGAAGTAGACGGTCTTGGCAACGGTTGGTACAACCGCTACAAAAACCCTGTGCTAACCGCAGAGCATGTCCCACTTTCATGGAAATACGACCTAAACTATGACTCTAACCCTTACCTGATGGAGCGTCTTGGCATCAATTGTGTCTTTAACCCTGGCGCAATCGAGTTTGGTGGTAAAATTCTCATGATAGCGCGTGTAGAAGGCTACGACCGAAAATCGTTTTTTGCGATAGCCGAAAGTGACAATGGGATTGATGGCTTCCGCTTTTGGGATTATCCAATCCTGCTGCCAGAAACAGAAGACCCAGACATTAATGTATACGACATGCGCCTTGTAAAGCACAAAGACGGCTACATCTACGGCCTATTCTGCACAGAGCGCAAAGACCCTAACGCCCCTGCGGGTGATATGTCTTCCGCAATTGCACAATGTGGCATTGTACGCACAAAAGATATGAAAAACTGGGAACGCCTGCCAGACCTAAAGACAAGAGTATCCCAGCAGCGTAATGTCGTGCTTCACCCGGAGTATGTAAATGGCAAGTACGCGTTCTACACCCGCCCTTCCGACGATTTCATTAATGTTGGCAGCGGTGGTGGCATTGGTTTCGGATTCTCTGACACTATGGAAGACCCTCGTGTGGATGAAGAGTATATAATGAACAAACGCCAATACCACACAATAAACGAGGGCAAAAACGGACAAGGTCCTGCACCAATAAAAACGCCAAAGGGTTGGCTGCATATCGCCCATGGCGTACGCAATACCGCTGCAGGGCTGCGCTATGTATTGTATGTATTTTTGAGCGATTTGAACGACCCAAGCAAGGTAACCCATGCACCAGGCGGATACTTCCTTGCCCCACAGGGCGAAGAGCGCGTTGGTGACGTATCTAATGTGGCCTTCTGTAATGGCGTTGTTGCACGGGATAACGGCGATGTGTTTATCTACTATGCTTCAAGTGATACACGTTGCCATGTGGCTGCAACTACAGTTGACAGGCTTGTTGACTACGCAATTAACACACCGGAAGATGGCCTTAGGTCGTATGCCTCTGTGGAAGAACGCATAAAACTGATAAATAAAAACAAAGTGTAATAGACTTCTTCCGAAATTACCGAACGCACGCGAAAATGTTGCGGAATTAGGGAGCATTTTCGCGTGCTTGATTCCTATTACAGAAGAAGTCTAATAAATAAATCTTCCATATTTAGCTTAGGGCATGTTCCCGCTTGATTCATAGGAGGCAAAAATGAACCTTTCACCGGCAGAAAACTTCTTAGAAGCCGTACGCTTTGGCTCGCCTGACTACATGCCTCGAGGCAATGAAGACATCTTCCATTCGATTCAGATCAAAAACAACTTTCACTTTGCAAACTGGACTGATATGTGGGGCGTCGGGTGGGTTATGGATATGCCAAACACCGCCCCCTTCCCAAAAGGCAACCCGCTAGAGGATATCACAAAGCTCGACGACTACCAGCTCCCTAACCCAGATGATCTGTTTGCAGATTTTGCTGACGAAAAACAGAAACTGCAAAAGGCAAAGTCCGAAGGCAGGCTGGCTGTGGGTGGATTTAGCTACTTTCTATTTGAGCGGATTTGGGCTTTGACAGGGTTGGAAAATTTTATGGTCGCGCTTATAGAAGAACCGGAGCTTGTAAAAAGTCTACTACACAAAATAGCCGTCTTTAACAAGCGTGTGTTCGAGAACTACCTGGAAGTGGGTGCGGATGCAATCTCTTTTTCAGAAGATTTGGGTACACAAAGGGCACTTGCCTTCTCACCCAAGCATTTCAATGAGTTTTTCTTACCGGAGTATAAGTTCATTTTTGACGATGTGCTAACAGCCGGCAAGCTGATAAATTTCCATAGCTGCGGCTGTATCGAGTCCATCGTGCAAGGCCTTGCAGATATTAGTGTGAGCATTTTGAACCCAATACAGGCAAGGGCAAATGATATCGCAGAAGTAAAAAGACTAACATTTGGTAAAATGGCACTAAACGGCGGTATCGACTCACATCTGCTGCTTGTTGGGTCAGTAAAAGAGGTTAAGGACGAGACAGCCCGCGTTATTGAGATACTAAAACCCGGCGGAGGTTATATATGTGCGCCAGACCAAGGGTTCCCGGAGTATCCACAGGAGAACATTGATGCTATGTATGAAATGGCTGTGGAGCTTGGGCGGTATTAAACAGGGGTAGACAAATTAGGGCGTGTTCCCACTATACACAATCAGCAAATTGTTTTCGTTTCATTTCACTATAAAAAAATAGTAGACTTCCCCAGAAACTGCCGGAGAAGTCCACAGAAAAGTGGGACACCAATCGGTTGCCCACTTGTTTTTTACACCAGTTCGGCAAACATTTCCACAGTCTGCTCTTTTGTTGGCATAAATGGGTTACCACCCGCACAAACATCCAGCAACGAATTTTCTGCCAGCTTGTCTAAATCAGGGTTAGTTACCCCAAGGTCACTGAGCTTCTTGGGGATGCCAACTGTAGCAGATAGCTCTTCGATTTTGCCAATAACAAAGTCTGCACAAGCGTTGTCGCAGCAGTTTTCTTTACCTAGCGCACGTGCAATCTTACATATCTTATCCGGTGCGTACCTTGCATTGCGCTTTGTAACAATCGGTAACAGCATTGCGTTGCATACGCCATGCGGCAGGTCATATATACCACCAAGCTGGTGAGCCATAGAATGAACAAACCCAAGCCCGGCATTGCTAAACGCCAGCCCAACAAGGAAGTTTGCATATGTCATTTGTTCACGTGCTTCAATATCCGCACCGTTTGCAACTGCACGTGGCAGATAGTCGAACACAAGCTTCACGCACTCCAGTGCCATACAGTCGCTTACTGCATACGCACCCTTGGTAAGCAGGCACTCGATGGCGTGGGTTAGCGTGTCCATACCAGTTGCTGCAGTTAGCGCGGCAGGCTTGTCCACCATCAGCTCTGGGTCACTTATAGAAATACGAGCAATAGAGTTCTTATCGACCATTACCATTTTGACACCGCGATCTTCGTCAGTTATTACGTAGTTTATAGTTAGCTCTGCAGATGTACCGGCAGTTGTATTTACTGCAACGGTTGTAAGTCCCGGCTTTGCAGATTTGTGAATACCTTCGTATTCACGGATATTGCCGCCGTTTGTGGAAAGAATGCTTATCGCACTTGCGGCATCCTGCGGGGACCCTCCGCCTATCGACACAAGACAGTCGCAACCTTTTGCCTGCAAAATGTCAAAGCCCTTGTGTACCTGTGCGCAAGTTGGGTTTGGCTCAACCTCATCATACAGTACAAACTCGATACCGCTTGTGGTCAAGTGGTTTGTTACTTTGGCCACGATACCATTTGCTACAAGCACCTTGTCGGTTACGACTAATGCTTTGCTCAGCCCCAGGGCTGCAATTTGCGCGCCAACTTCGCTTACACAGCCTGCGCCCAGCAGGTTTGTTTGCGGAGAGAAGAAGAATTTTGCTGCCATTTGTAATCGCTCCTTTTATATGACTCTTTGATGTAAAAACAACCGCAACCCATCATACATGGTTGCGGCTGTTTCCTGCCATTGGCAAATATTGATTTACTATTTTGTAATCTTAACAACCGCACCAGCACCAACTGTACGTCCGCCTTCACGGATAGCAAAGCGTGAGCCTTCTTCCATAGCGATTGGGGAAATAAGCTCAACGCCCATTTCAATGTTATCGCCAGGAGTACACATTTCAACGCCGTCAGGCAGCTTGATAACACCTGTTACGTCTGTTGTACGGAAGTAGAATTGTGGACGGTAGTCATTGAAGAAAGGCTTATGACGGCCACCCTCATCCTTTGAAAGAACGTATACCTGCGCTTGGAAATGTGTGTGCGCTTGAATTGTGCCAGGCTTTGCAAGTACTTGACCGCGCTCGATTTCTGTACGCTGTACACCACGAAGCAACAAGCCTGCGTTATCGCCTGCTTCGGCAGAGTCAAGTAGTTTGTGGAACATTTCGATACCTGTAACAACTACTTTACGTTTTTCTTCTGTTAGGCCAACAATTTCAATTTCGTCTTGAACTTTTAGAGAACCACGCTCTACACGGCCTGTTACTACTGTACCACGGCCTGTGATAGAGAATACGTCTTCAACTGGCATTAGGAAAGGCCTGTCGCTGTCGCGCTCAGGTGTTGGCATAAATGCTTCGATAGCTTCAAATAGTTCAACAATTCTGTCGCCCCATTTTCCGCTTGTGTCTTGCAATGCTTCAAATGCAGAACCTTGGATGATTGGTGTATCATCGCCAGGGAAATCATACTTGTCCAACAACTCGCGGATTTCCATGTCTACCAATTCAAGTAGCTCTTCATCTTCAACAACGTCGCATTTGTTCATGAACACAACGATTTTTGGTACGTTTACCTGGCGCGCAAGCAGGATATGCTCACGAGTTTGGCTCATAACGCCGTCTGTTGCAGACACAACAAGGATAGCACCATCCATTTGCGCAGCACCTGTGATCATGTTTTTAACATAGTCAGCATGGCCTGGGCAGTCTACGTGAGCGTAGTGACGGTTGTTTGTCTCGTACTCTACATGAGTTGTAGAAATTGTGATACCACGTGCTTTTTCTTCAGGTGCTTTGTCGATTTTGTCGAAGTCTACAGCCGCACCAAGAGAGTAGCGGTCTGCAAGGGTTTTTGTGATAGCTGCTGTAAGAGTAGTTTTACCATGGTCAACGTGGCCGATGGTGCCGATGTTGATATGCGGCTTTGAACGTTCAAATTTTGCTTTACCCATTTTGGTTTTCCTCCTTGATTGGATACAGTTTTAATATTGGTTGTAGTATAACAATATTACTAAATATTGCAAGACTTTAATCGTCTCTTCTACCAGAGGTCAGTTTTTCTTGTACGCTTTTCGGTACAGGGTCATAGTGGTCAACTTCCATGGTATACGTGCCGCGTCCCTGTGTTTTGCTGCGCAGGTCTGTAGCGTAGCCAAACATTTCTGCAAGCGGTACAAACGAATGCACAACCTGAGCATTGCCGCGTGCTTCCATTCCTTCAATTTTACCACGGCGGCTGTTAATATCGCCAATTACATCGCCCATATATTCCTCAGGCACTGTAACGTCAACCTTCATGATTGGCTCAAGCAATACCGGGTCAGACTTGCGCATCGCTTCCTTAAAAGCCATAGAACCAGCTATTTTGAATGCCATCTCGGAAGAGTCTACATCATGATAGCTGCCGTCATACAGTGTCGCACGTACGCCAAGCACGGGGAAGCCCGCAATCTGGCCGGAACTCATTGCTTCCTGTATGCCGTTTTTGATGGCTGGAATATACTCTTTTGGTACAACGCCGCCAACAATTTTGTCCACAAACTCGTAAACATTGTCTTTGTCGTTAGCATCCATTGGCTCGAAGATAATTTTACAATGACCGTACTGGCCGCGTCCACCAGATTGGCGCACGTACTTGCCTTCCACGTCCACTGTTTTGCGGAAAGTCTCGCGATAGGCAACCTGTGGTTTGCCAACATTTGCTTCTACTTTGAACTCGCGTAGCAAGCGGTCTACGATAATTTCCAAATGCAACTCGCCCATGCCGGAGATGATTGTCTGACCGCTGTCCTCGTCTGTAAAGGTACGGAAAGTTGGATCTTCTTCGGATAGCTTTGCAAGTGCAAGGCCAAGTTTATCACGGCCTGCCTTTGTTTTGGGTTCAATGGCCTGCGAAATAACCGGCTCAGGGAAGTTCATTGACTCGAGTATGACAGAGTGCTTTTCGTCACAGAGAGTATCGCCTGTAGTGGTATTTTTAAGACCAACCACTGCAGCAATATCACCCGCATAAATTCTGTCAACGTCTTCGCGATCATTAGCATGCATAAGCAGTATGCGTCCCATACGCTCTTTGCGGTCTTTTACCGAGTTATACACGTACGAGCCTGCCTCAAGCGTACCGGAATATACACGGAAGAACGCCAGCTTGCCAACAAACGGGTCGTTCATTATTTTGAACGCGAGTGCGGAAAAAGGTTCACTGTCAGACGATTTACGCTCTGTTTCCTCCTCGGTATCTGGTAGGATACCTTTGATAGGAGGGATATCAACAGGCGCAGGCAAATAGTCAACAATGCCATCTAACACACGTTGCACACCTTTTTTCTTATATGCAGAACCACAGTAAACCGGGATGATTGATGTCTTGATACAAGCCCTACGCAAAGCAGCCTTGAGAGTAGGAACATCAATTTCCTCACCACCGAGGTAGGCTTCCATAAGGTCATCATCGGTTTCTGCAATGGCTTCCACAAGTACACTGCGTGCAGCTTCTGCCGCAGCCTGCATGTCTGCCGGGATATCGATTTCGGTAATAATTTCACCATTATCGCCGCTGTAGGTGTATCCCTTCATATCAAACAAGTCAACCTGCCCTGCAAATGTGCTTTCCGCACCTATAGGCAGTTGAACGGGTACTGCATTGTGGCCAAGGCGGTCTTTTATCATTTCAACAACATTCATAAAGTCTGCGCCAAGGATATCCATTTTGTTGACGTAGGCAAGGCGGGGTACGCCGTATTTATCTGCCTGCCGCCAAACAGTTTCTGACTGCGGTTCTACGCCGCTTTTGGCGCAAAAAACGCCAACTGCACCGTCCAGCACACGCAAACTGCGCTCTACCTCAACAGTAAAGTCTACGTGGCCAGGTGTATCTATAATATTTACGCGGTGGCCGTCCCATTGTGCCGTTGTGGCAGCAGATGTGATTGTGATACCGCGCTCTTGCTCTTGTTCCATCCAGTCCATTGTTGCTGTACCATCGTGGGTGTCACCAATTTTGTAGTTACGCCCTGTATAGAACAGGATACGCTCTGTCAAAGTTGTTTTACCCGCGTCGATATGCGCCATAATGCCAATGTTCCGGGTTTTTTCCAAGGGAAAAGCTCTCACTTAAATTGCCTCCATAACTTTCCTACCACTTATAATGCGAGAACGCTTTGTTTGCGTCTGCCATTCTATGCATTTCTTCTTTTCTGCGGACTGCGCCGCCGGTGTTGTTGCTAGCGTCAAACAATTCGTTTGCAAGGCGGTCTATCATATTCTTTTCAGAGCGTGAGCGCGAAAAGCTAACTAGCCAGCGCAACGCAAGTGTCTGCCTACGGTCTGGGCGGATATCGATGGGTACTTGGTACGTTGCACCACCAACACGGCGCGCTTTTACTTCTAGCGCAGGCATGATGTTGTTTAGTGCTTCTTCAAATACGTCCATTGCTGGTGCGCCTTTTTTCTCTGCTGCTTTTTCAAAAGCACCGTATACGATTTTTTGCGCAACGCCTTTTTTGCCGTCCAGCATGATGCCGTTTATCAGCTTTGTCACTATTTTGCTCCCGTATAGCGGGTCTGGCAAAACGCTTCTTTTTGGTACATGTCCTTTTCTTGGCACGAGACTTCCCTCCTTAACAATAAGATTAGATCATCGGTACTCGTGTCTTTACACGTTTCGCGCCTTGATTATATCGGGGAAAGCGGCGCATCCGCTTTCTATATATCAAGCGCAATTACATGCGAATTAAGCTTTTTTCGGTTTTTTCGCGCCGTACTTACTACGGGCTTGTCTACGGTTTGCTACACCAGCTGTGTCCAGCGTGCCGCGCACAATGTGATAGCGCACACCTGGTACGTCACGCACCCTACCGCCGCGCATAAGCACGACGCTATGCTCTTGTAAGTTGTGTCCTTCGCCAGGAATGTAGCATGTGGCCTCCATTTGATTGGAAAGGCGTACACGGGCAATTTTCCGTAGCGCAGAGTTTGGCTTTTTTGGTGTGTCTGTAAACACACGGGTGCATACACCACGCTTTTGCGGCGAACTGCGTTCTGTACGCCTGTCTTTTATGGTGTTTAGACCTCTTTGCAGGGCTGGGGATTTGGATTTTGTTACCTTATCCTTGCGCCCTTGCTTTACCAGTTGGTTAAACGTAAGCATTTGTCACCTCCTTGACATATTTACTTCTGCGAATATATTCGCAACAAACAGACGGATGATAGCATTAAACGGTAGAAAAGTCAAGAAAAATTACCAGTCAACACATAACAGTGTAAATTCTAATATATGTTGACCTTCCGACTGTTCTACAACCTCTCCGGACCTTCATCCGTCCAATGCTTGTAGTACTCAACGCCGCGCCACTTGCCGTCCAGCAGTGCGCGTAAACTATACTCCGCGCAACACCACTCGTCTATACGTGTTAGCCCATGGGCGCGCCAGTCGGTAAAGAATTGGTTAGCCTCTGCCGCGTCCACAACACCGTCACGCATTTGCGCGTTTTTCATGCGCACCCAACGCAGAGAGAGCCGCGCCTTTGCCACGCGCATGTGGCGTACAGCGTCACCAACTACTGCGGCTTCCGCGTTATCGAAAATGGCATCATAGATATCCAACATCTCGTTGGTAAGGTAAGCTCGGTCTGTCTGGTCGTTAAAACCAATGTGTATGTTGTCCGCATCTACCTTGTCTGTCATCGTCTTGATGTATTCCAGTACATACTCGCCCGCTGCACCATAAAAATGGTCGCAAAACTCACGCATGTGTTTCTCAACATCGCAATTTGCGTCCCACAGCAGCTTAGCAATGATATATGCTCGCAACTCGTTAAGGTCTGTGCTGCCTCCAATTGCGCCACATGCCTGTTCAAAAATACCTTTTGCATTGTATCTAACAAATGCCTGCATATTGGGCTGCAGCACATTCCAGTTAGCATGAGGGGCTGGATAGTGTGCAAAACCTGTTGTGTAGTCCCAGATATACAGGCGGTCGCACACGCGAGCCCAATCTGCAAGGTCTTCCAGTACATGGGTTCGAGTGCCATCCGGGCGGGCAGTTTTGCGGCTGTCATCGTTGCAGGTGGCAAGCGGATGCGCAAAGCAAGCTTCAATTGTACACAACCGTATACAAACATTGGGGTGTGGGCGCAATGTTTTTGGGGCTTGGCGGGTGTGCTGGTATGCAAGGGTATCTATGATAACATCCGGAAACTCGTCATTAATAGCCTCAGCAATCTGGTTTACAAACTGGATAAGGCTTGCGGCATTTGTTTCTTCCTCTGCGTCTATTGCGGCGCAAGAAGAGCATGTGCAAAAATTGTACCAGTCGTTTGCAGAAACGGAAATAATGCGGCAATGCGGCTTTGCCCGCAGGGCGGCACGTACTTTATCTATGGCTATCTGCACTACATCAGGGTTGGTAAGGCATAGCTGTGTCATATGCTTTAGCCGCTTGCCGTCAACCATTGAAAAATATTCCGGATTGCTATCAAAAAATTCTTCTGGGTCACAAATTTGTGTATCGAATGTGTGAACAAACCATGCGTAGTCTACCCCTCCGCCAAACTCGTCACGTATGCCTGCGGTGGTGATGCGGCTCTTTACCGCAAAGCGGTGAAACTGTGTAAACTCGCGGTAGTTGTGTACACGGTACTCTAGCGTTGGGGTTTCACTAATATCGATTGTTAGCGTTGGCAAGTCTGGCTTTACAGGTATTTTTTCACATACAGATGTGAAGAAGCGGCAGCCGTAGTACTCAAGCAACTCGTACACGCCATAAATAACACCACGCTTGCCTCCCACTATAGCTATACTCTCACCCACATTGCGTATGGTAAAGCCGTCTATGCCATATGTGGTGTCGTAGACTACACCCAGCTTTTCTGCCGCACTGCCTATTGCAATGCAATTGCCATCTGCGGGTTCATCCGTGATGGTAAACAATGCACCTGTTATCATGTTTAGGTAGTGGCGCAGCTCCTTTGCGGCATAGTCTTCTTGTGGAGTTGGGGATTTTGATAGCAGGATTACCGCTGTCGCCTTTTGGTTTTTTGATAGCATTTTAGTCGCTCCTTTATATTTTTCTGCCCATGTATAACTGAAACACATAGTTTACATTGTATATTCCACCATGTTTTTGTATTGCATCTTTCATTCCCGTGTATAATGCCGCCCTGTCATTATCCGGCAAATTTCTATGGTCAGACATGGTATCTTGAAGGGCTACATACTCGTCTGGTGTGTATGACAAGGTCACATCATACGAACTCATTGTGATATCTGTAAACCCATAACTCGTCATATCATCAAACCCATATCCTCGCAAAATTCCAGCCTTACTCCACATGTTCTCATTCGTTTGCTTGGCAGGCCTTTGGTACGGCTTCCAGAAGTGCTTTTTGTATAACTCCTGCATCGTTTCATACGGCTCTTCGCCATTGGATGGGTCTATATTGCTACGGAACAGAGCGAATGTGCCACCATTTTTGAGACAGCGATATGCCTTTGCACAGCCAATTTCTGCATCTACCCAGTGGAAAGCAGATGCTGCGTATACTATGTCGTAACAGCTATCTTCCAACACAAAATCCTCAAAAGCGGCAATGTTCACATTAAAATTTCTGTCTTTGAACTTATCTTGCAGAAACGCCGCCATGTTGCCACCAATTTCAACAGCCGTTATATTGTAACCTGCATCCAAGAGAGGGGCGGTCGCTTTCCCTGTTCCTGCACCTATTTCCAGGGCATTTTTGCCGTCAGTTCCTTGGTAAGTGATAATATCTTGAATTAGCTCTCCTGGATAGCTCCATCGTGACTTGTCGTAATTTACAACAATTTCGTCAAAATGAGTGCGGTTATGACGTTCCCATCCCTTGCCTACACTTACTCCATGTTGTTTGAATTTGTCCATATTGCCTCTCCCAAGCTAGAAATATTTGCAGTAGTGTATCCTATTTTCCTGTACTTCATAGCTGCCCTTCCAAAATCCTCACTTCCGCCACACAATCGAACCCAGACGGGAAAAACACATCATGACTGTCGGCATAAAAGCTACCTGGCGTTACAAGGTGCTGGTTACTAGCCACACCAAATGGACCAAGCAGGTTTTGTAGAGAGTTTGCTATCTCAATGGCAACCGTATTTTTACCCGCTTTCAGCCTAACCCCTACCCTGTGAGGCTGCCATGCGATTGTATCCACAAGCTCATCATTTACATACACACGTGCAGTCACGCCGTCAAACTTGCCAAAGATCAGCAGTGCGCTGGCATCTCTGTCCATTTCAACATCTGCGCTATATTTAACACGGCCAGAATAGTATTGGTAGCCCTGTGGCACAATGTCTCCTGCGGCAAGTGGGCACGGCTTGTGTATCGCGCTACTTTCCAACCGGAAGTCACCTACGATATACACATTTTCGAGGCATACAAGCACCCCGTATTCGCTGGACTCTATACGCAGCACATTTTCGCCTAGTTTTACATAATCGCTAATATCATGCAAATGGAATGCAGCATCTTTGTAAAACTCACCATTTGCGGAAACCAGCACATTATTTATATACACATCAAAGATCTCTGACAACTCAACAGCAGCATAGATTGCACCCACGGGTTTATCTGCAATGGTAAATGGATACTCTACGCGCACATTGTGTACGTTATCTCGCTCTTTTTGTTTGTACATCCATGGCTGTCGCACAAATATATTACCCCGCTCAAGCCCCAGCTTATCTTTGTAAAAGTCATCAATTTTGAGGATATCAGTTATTTCACCATATGGCTCACCGTTCAAGCTCGCACGGGCAAACTGCAGGTTGAGCGCATTGTGGTTTTGGATAGATATGCGCCAATTAGTGAGTGAAATTGTACATGTCGATTCGCTCGACACAACTGGAAGTGGGATTGGTTTTACTGCTGTTTCCTCCAGTACAAACAACACAGACTCTAGCGGCTCAAGCGTGAATGCAGTTTCCGCTGGTGCTGCTTCGCCCGTCATGCCATCAAAGCGTGTTACTGCGTAGTTACCACCAAATTGCTCAATTGGCATAGATATTTCGTACCGCTCATGCATATCCAAATTACATATAAAGACAGACATGCTTGTGCCATCCACACGCATATGTGCATATACCTGCCGCAGATCTTTGCCGTTTGATTCCTCAAGGCGTATTTGCAATACATCATCCAGCAGTTCTTGTTTGCCTAATACAGAGAAAAACGTCTCAAGCTCTGCGCTGTACTCGCCGTCAAGCAAAGTTGGGGTAGCCCCAGTACAGATTATTGTGCCACCCATTCGTGTAAATTTTTTCATTAATTCAAACACCTGCTTACGCATCACATACATTTCTGGCACGTACACAACCTTGTATGACATTTCGCCAATACAAAGCCGTCCGTCATTCACACATCCATCTTCTGCCATTATCACATCATCGCCGAGGTCAAACATAACACGCCTTTGGTTAAGTTCCTGCACCAGCTGCTTTACCGAGTCACCAACTTTGGCCAGCTTTTCCTTATCGTTATACACCACCCATGTGCTGGACGATGGATGCAACACCAGCACATCTGCCATATATGCGCCTTGTGACAGCGCGTAGGACATACGTCCGATATAGTCTGCAAGCATTTTATAGTCGCCCCACCAAGGTTGATGATCTAAAAAAGATAGAGGGAAGTCGCGTTTGCGATAGCCTTTCATCGAGTACAGCGATAAATGCTGGCAAAACAGGTTAATACCCAGTGCAAGCTGCCAGTCGGTAGCCCGCTTCTGATATGCAAAATTCAAAGCCCAGCCGCTTGCCCCCATTGTCTCGGACAACACACGCTTGCGCCCAAACTGGTTAGCAACAGAACATGCTTCTTTTACAATGAGGTCATTGCTATACTGTTCTGGGTGTGTTGGGTCGGAAACAAATAACATATCAATACCCGGGTATTGCATGTACTTGTAATGCGGCATTACACTGCCCTGCAGTGCAGGGTCTGGGAACTCATGCTCCCAAAAATGGCCAGTATAGGCGATGCCTTTTTCTTCACACCAGTCGTAGCAGGTCTTGCTAAATGCTGTCACAAACATCTCCGAAATCAAACTCCAGTAGTGGAAACGTGTGCGCGACGCAGTGGGTGTATCTTCCTGCAAATCCGCAAAAAAATCCTTAATCTCGTATCCATATTTTGTGACAAACGCCTTGTCAAAACCCTTTGTCCAAGGCAATAACGATTCGTGATTGCGTGTGAGGTTTGGTTCATCAGTAAACATCGCCGGGATGGTGTTGCCAAAATAATCTTTGAAGCGAGCGTAGTATTCGTCATGGGTGATACGCACAAACTCGTCAATTGCCTCTTTGTTGCACACATCAACATATGGTGTAAAGTTGTATGCGTCGCGCATATGTGCTGCTTTGACTTCATAGTCCTTTGACAAGAACTGTGCGGCGTAGTCCGGGTTTTTACCCACAACCTTGCCGCCCGCAATGCCACTTGGAAAACGGTCTTCATCGTACAACCACGCGCACATGCCAAGCCGTGCCATTTCTTTAATGCATACGTCCATTGCGTGCCAATAATCTTCACTCAAATACACCGTATCCATACCACCGCGCGGATGCAGATACGCACCACCCATACCCTGTGCCTTGAACTCACCAATTTGACGCTTGAGTTCTTCTGCTTCCAGCTTGTCGTTCAATCCCCAAAAAGGGGCTGTTCTGTACACATCGCCGGGGTTTTTGAATTCTGCTACATTAATCATGTGAAATTTTCCTTTCATTTTGTCTTTATTTAGGTATATAATAGGGAAAATAGCACACAAACACAAGGAGGTAATTATGAAAATTCCGTCAAGTGAAAATTACACCGTTGCAATGAATGGACAACCAGTGGATGTATTCCATACAGCAAAGGGTGACTTTGCCATACTCAACTTTACAGGCAATGCAGAAATTGATGTGAGAACCAAAGAATATTTCGACCAAGTTTCTGTGCGTCCAATACGCGCACGGTACGATTTTGACAACACAGATGACCAAGTCACGCTGACTCTGCCAGCCTTTGCACGTGTTTCTATCGAGCCATATGAGCTGGAGAACCCGCTGTTTCTACTATGTGCGGAATATATCGAAAAACCCGCAAACGCCACACATGTATTCCCACGTGGTTCCTTCACGGATATTGGTATACTGCATCTCAAAACCGGCGACTGCGTATACATCGAGCAAGGCGCAGTGGTAATGGGCAGTATCGAAGCCGACAAAGCTGACAATATAACCATAACAGGCAATGGCATAATGTGGAACTTGCCAAATGTACGCACAGGCAACCATCAACGTGCCATTTTGCTAAAGGAATGCAACAATGTAAAAATTTCTGGCATAACCCTTGCAGACCAACCATGTTGGAATGTTGTGCCAACTGCCTGCAATGGTGTAGAAATACGCGATGTAAACGTGCTTGGGGTTGTAATGAGTACCGATGCATTTGACATTGTGGGCAGTCAAAATGTAACTATTTCACGCTGCTTTGCCTGTGTAAACGATGATTGTGTTGCTATCAAGGCCAGCTACCACAACAATTCGCCTGGTGGGCGCAGTGTAAAAAATGTACGAGTAAGCGATTGCGTTTTTTGGAAGCAGCCATGTGGTAATGCACTGGAAATAGGCTATGAGACCTCCTGCCACGAAATGTGCGATATTGTTTTTGAAAACATTGACATCATACATGCAGAGCGCGAGGGCTGGCAGTCTGGTGCAGTATTTTCAATTCATAATGGCGACAGGGCACATGTGCATGATGTTCTGTTCAAAAATATCCATATAGAAGATGCAAGGGAAAAACTCATAGACATCAAGATTCTATCCTCCAAATATTCTTCTGACAAATGGCGCGGCAATGTGAATGATATAACCTTTGATGGCATTTATGTGCTTGGCACTGTACTGCCACCATCAATAATCCGCGGCTATGAGCCAGACGGCAAAGGCGAAGAGCCGCATATAATCCGCAATATCTTTGTGCGTAACCTTTACTTGGAATACGAGCAGATCACTGGACAGCAGGATGCACATGCAATAGTTGAGATTGCTTCCAACGTTGTGTTTGAATAGATAGTAGAGAGGAATAGATCGCATGGATATTAAATCCTTCCCTCGGTACGCATCCGAACCCCGCTTACTGCATGGCGGCGATTATAACCCAGACCAATGGCTAAACTACCCACAAATTTTGGCCGATGATGTCAAATATATGCAAGAGGTGTGTGGCAACGCATTTAGCGTAGGGATTTTTGCATGGGCAACGCTTGAGCCAACTGAAGGCAATTTCGAGTTTGGCTGGCTAGATAAAATTATCGAAAACATTCATAGCATAGGCGGCAAAGTGGTGCTTGCAACACCATCCGGCGCAAGGCCTGCTTGGCTCTCGCACAAATACCCGGAGGTGCTGCGCACCAATAACTATAACCAAAAAATGCAGCATGGCCACCGCCACAACCACTGCTTTTCTTCACCCATGTACCGCGAAAAAACAGGCATCATAAATCGCAAGTTGGCCGAGCGATACAAAGACCACCCAGCAATTATTATGTGGCATGTGTCAAACGAGTACGGCGGTGAATGTTTTTGCAACTACTGTCGTGAAAATTTCCGTAATTGGTTACGTGAAAAATACAAGACGCTGGACGCGCTAAACCATGCTTTTTGGAATGCATTTTGGAGTCACACATACACCTGTTTTTCACAAATTGAGCCACCATCGCCAATAGGTGAAAATGGCGTACACGCGCTTACTTTGGATTGGCAGCGGTTTGTAACGCATCAGACAATCGACTTCTACCGACACGAGATAGCCCCACTGCGAGAAGTCACGCCAGATATTCCCGTAACAACAAATTTTATGGCAGACATGATTTCTCCCCATCCGTATGATGGCCTGGACTATGCCAAGTTTGCCCGCGAGGTTGACATTATAACCTGGGATGCATATCCTGCTTGGCACAACGACTACGAAACCACAGAGTTTCTTGCAAGCAAACTTGCGTTTATGAACGACTATTTCCGCACATTAAAAGATCAGCCATTTCTGATACTGGAATGCACACCAAGTGCTGTAAACTGGCATCCCATAAACCGTGCAAAACGGCCGGGGATGCACAAACTATCGTCACTAGCAAAACTAGCGCATGGCTCGGATGCGATAATGTACTTCCAGTGGCGCAAGTCGCGCGGGTCTAGCGAGAAATTCCATGGCGCAGTTGTAGACCATGATAATTCTACTGCTAACCGCGTGTTCCGCGATGTAGCAGAAGTTGGGGAGATGTTGGAGAAACTGCAGGAGATAAAGGATACAAAAACACCTGCAAAGATTGCAATTTTATTTGATACAGAGAACCAGTGGGCATTGAATAGTATCGCAGGCTTTGACAACCGTAGCAGGAAGTATTCACAAACTGTTCACGCACACTACAAGGCATTTTGGGATATGAATATCTCTGTTGATGTTGTTACGCGAGAGAACGATTTGACAAAGTACGCAATGGTTGTTGCGCCAATGATATATATGTGTGGGGACGCCCTTGCAAATAAGTTTAAGGACTATGTAGCCGGTGGCGGCAGACTTGTTTCGACATATCTTTCTGGGATGGTGGATGAGACAGACTTGGTACATGAAGGCTGTTTTCACCCAACGCTCCGTGAAATTTTTGGGATGACTGTTTCTGAGACGGACGCGCTCTACCCACAGCACAAAAACAGCATAAGGTGCTTTACTAGCAATACTTACGAAGCGATGGACTATTGTTCGATACTAGACTGCACAACAGCAGAGATGATTGGTATCTATGGCAGAGACTTTTATAGCGGTACGCCTGCTGTCACGTACAATGAGTATGGTGCTGGCTATGCGTACTTTATTGGTACGCGTACGGGTGAGGACTTCCTTGGTGCATTTTATCGCATGGCATTGATTGATAATACCAAAATACCTATTGCTGCGCCTCCTCCTATTATTACGGAACCTGGAGTGTCGGTTGCTACGCGAGTGTCTGACAATGCGAGCTACTACTTTGTGATGAACTTTAATGAGTACGAGTGCGACATTACACTGGAGCGGGACATGTATGATATTTTGACTGATACACACATGCCATGCGGGGGTTATCCCATTAGTGAGTATGGTGTGTTTGTGTTGAAAGTTTAAGGAGGAAATCCCAAGTGAAAACATCCACCCATTTCACCCCCCTCACCCTAACAGGCCGCAACCGCCATGAAGAAGACGACAAGTTCTACCGGGGTGCAAACACTTTCTGGGGCATTCCGTTTGCCCTTGCGCCGGAAGAAGGCAACAACCACTTCTACACAGACGGCGAAAGCTTGAAGCTGGATTTTTCCGCCACAAAAGCTAATTATCTGGTATTCATGCACTCATGCGAGACAGAGGCGGCATCCAAGCCGCACCGCGGCATCCCTCCAATTGGGCTTTGTATCGCAAACTACACAATCTGCTATACCGATGGCAGCCGCGAAACCATAAAAATCCGTTGCCGTTACGAAATTGGCGACACAGCAATAACATGGGGCGAGTCGGCCTCTCTTGCGCAACGCCACCTTCGCGACTACGCTATACCCACAATAAGTGAATGCCCGACAGGCGTTGCATGGGGTGCAAGCCAGTTCCGTAATGCTTTGGGCTGGACACCGCTTACCCACTGGCTGTATGCATGGGAAAACCCTTATCCCGAGCGACAAATTTGTGGTGTTGAGGTAGTTCATACAGATGGCAGGCTGTATATTTCAGGTGTAACCGCCGCGCATGTACAGGCACACCCACTGCGCTACAGCCGCCGCAAGAAGGCTGTGCTTCCACTTGCAAACCTGCCAACCAACCCTCTTGATGCACTGGATATCGACCTTGGTCAGGTGATATCCGTACTACCGCGTCCACTGTATGACAATTGGGAGCAAGGGCATAACAACATGCATCCCGGTATGTCAAAAGACGAGGTGCTTGTAGAATATAGCTCACATGAAGATGCCGTATTGTACTATGGCGAGCAAAGCTCCCCTGTGTCGCAACTTTCTGCCATCCCGCCTGCCGAGCAACCTGTTGTAGTAAAGGTACTTGGTATGGATGGCAACCCAACCCCAGTACGCATACACGCCCACGGCACAAAAGGCGAATATCTCGCGCCACGCAACCGCCACCGCCAGCCGCAAAATTTCTGGTTCGAGGATCATGGCATAGACTACCCGCACGGCGCGCATTGGCATAGTTATATCGACGGCCGCGCAGAGTACCTGCTTCCACTTGGCGAGGTGTTTTTTGAGGCCTACAAGGGCTTTGAATACATGCCTGTACGCACGCGTTTTATCATAACTGCCGAAACGCAGGAAATTGTGATACAGCTTGAGCGGGTTATTGCTTGGTCTGGCTGGGTTTCTGCCGATACGCATACGCATTTTTTCTCTCCACATAGCGCGCTTTTAGAAGCCCAGGCGGAGGGCGTAAACGTCACCAACCTGCTTACAACACAATGGGGAGAGGCATTTACCAACCTTGGAGATTTTGGTGCGGAACTTGTATGTGGAGACCATATTGTGCGCGTTGGCTCAGAAAACCGGCAGCGTGTAATGGGTCATATTTCGTTACTTGGGTATGACGGTGACATTATTCTACCGCTTTCCGCAGGTGGTCCAGACGAAGCGGCACTTGCAGACCCAGTTGATGCTACCCTCACCGGCTGGGCAACACGCTGCCGCAAACAAGGCGGGGTAAATGTGATACCGCACTTCCCACGTCCACGGCTTGAATCCGCCGCAGTAATTGTGTCAAACCTTGCCGATGCAGTTGAAATGACAAGCTGGTCTTCGCTATTTGGCGGCATAGAGGCATACGCACTGGAGGATTGGTATCGTTATCTCAACTGCGGTTATAAAGTAGCGTTAGTTGGCGGTACAGACAAAATGTACGCCGGCACTGCGCTTGGCACAATCCGCACTTATGCAAAGCTGAATGCACCGCTTTGCTACACCGCATGGAAGGCCGCGGTAAAGGCCGGACGCACATTTGCAACCTACGGCGCACTGGTAGATATACAGGTAAATGGCAAAACAATGGGTGAAACCGTTGACCTAGCTCAAACAGGAAAAGTGAAGGTTGACTGGAAGGTTGAAACCGCCACAATGCCCGTAACTGCAGTAGATATCATTATTGGCGGTGAAGTGGTTGAAACAATACGATTTGACGCGTTTACCGGCTGTCGCGAGGGCAGTGTGGATGTAAATATAGCCAAGTCCACATGGGCTGCCGTACGTGTGCGCGGCCATTATGACGGGTATGATGAAATAATAATGGCGCACACCAGCGCAGTTATGCTGCCGGTAGCAGGCAAACGGCAAGTGAACGCCTATGACTCAGGCACAATTTTGGAGCAGATAAACTGCGCAATCGAGTATGTAACAAATCTTGGAACAAAGGCAACTGAGCCACTGTATAGCGAGGCACTTAGCCTACTGGAAGCGGCGCAGAAATCTCACACAAACTCCTGTGGGTGACAACGTGCGTAATGAAACAAAAACTGCTGTGCAATACCGGCGTTTTCTGCAAAACCATGGCCTTTCGGGTACAGCTTTACCATGACACGATTCATCCACACATCCAGCGGGAAGCACTCTGTCCGCCCAAAACCAAATAGCAACACACAATCCGCTACTTTTGGGCCAACGCCATGTATCTGCAAAAGCGCGTTGCGTACAGCAGAGGTTGGCTGGGAAGAAAGTGAATCTATGCCGCCGCCGGCCACCTGGCGCGCGGCATCTATTATATACGCAGCGCGATAACCCGTGCGTATAGGCGCAAGGTCTTCTACAGCAAGCTGCGCTAGCGTCTGCGGAGCAGGAAAGGTAAACCCGCCGCACGGCAAAGCTGTACCAAAGCTTGCGCACAATAGCTCTATCATCTTCTTGATGCGTGGGATATTGCTGTTTTGACTCAGTATGAACGAAATAAGCACTTCCCAAATATCTTGACGCATAAGCCTTAGCCCCGGCGAGAATGCTAGGGCTTTCTTAATTGCGTTCTCCGATTTTAGACTATCGTGCAAAGAGGCGTAGCAACGCCCAAGGTCAAAATATTGCTGCCATATTGCATAAAAATCCTCCAGGGTGGTATCGTGCAGTACCAAGTCACCGTTTGACAGTGTAACATCAAGCCGCCGTCCAAAGACAATACCGCTATATGCGTTTTCTGCCGTTTGACTCCAACGGAACGCCTGTCCATTGTCCAATGTCTGCGTCAAATCAAAATGTCGCAGGCCTTGTACGACAACATTGTCGTCTATCTGTTGCACTTGCTCATAGTCCATTACTGCTACCCCCTACAAAAACCGCGCAATCACTTCCCAAACCTCTGCCGTTTCAAAGGTGCGTGCCCAACCCGCAACGCCAGCAAGGCTGTGTACACTAAATATCTGCATCTTCTCTGTAATAGACCGCGCACACTCCAGCCAAATGCGATAAGCTACAGCCTGTCCATCCTCAACTCTTACAATTTCGCCAAAATATGACCCAACTTGTGAATCCCAAACCCAGTCCACATTTTCGCTCTCAAAAAAGTAACGTGCGTGATCCATTGTCCAGCCAAGTGCGCGATGTGGCTCGTCATCAAGCATGGTTTCGCGCCATGCACGGTTATAAAACGGCAGCCCCATAACCAGCTTCTCACGCGGGACCTCATCAAGCATATTAACAATTGCCTCATGCACCCACGTCAGGCTTGCCACGGGTCCTGCATTTTCCGACGATGCCACATGCTCGTCATATGTCATAACCATAACAAAATCCACGGTTAGCCCAATCAAATCTCGTCTGTAGAACATTGTCCACGGCGCGGGTATTTTTACCGCAGCAGAAAGCACAACACCACGCTCCCGCATGGGTATTGCAAGCTCGCGCAGGAACTGTATCTTGTACGGCCCCTCTTCCGCCACCAGCAAATGCTCTATATCTATGTTTATCCCATCTAAGTTGTATGTGTCTACGTAGTGTAAAATTTGTGCGACAACAGTACGCCGCGCATCACGGTTCATGAGTATTGCACGCGCACTCGCGTTGTTTACATCCATCACCTTTGGCCATACATACACGCCCTGTGCCTGCGCCCATTCAACGTAGGCACGGCTCACATGAGATGATAGACGAAAATTTTCCCGGTCGAAATTGAGCCATGTAGGAGACACAACGTTCACACTGGGATGAAATGGCAATTGCATTCGGTTATTGTTTGCGTCTGGGTTGTGTACAGACTCCCACACCATATTTATCGCGCCACCGCGCCAGTTTGGCGGATGCTGAACTTTGTTGTCTATCCAACCAGACAATATCGACGTGCGTCCTATTGCTATATTGCGGGTACTGCTGTTGCCAATTTCATCTGCGAGCAGGTAACCGACAATGCCGGTTGCAGTGCGCACCAGTACGAAATCTTCGTTATCGGCCGCCCCTTCAAAAACGATAACCTCATCACCTTGCGATAGTGTTGCAGCAAGCGGAGAGCGGCTTTCTGCACGGTAACGCAAGTTAGTCTCGTTCACGCTCACACGCGCTACGACAAAAGGCTCAAGCACCGAAGTTATAGCAACAATGCTGTACTCCGGCATGTATTCGATGCGTAGCGGGTACAAGCCCTCTACCAAATCCGCAGGGAGGAAAACCTCGCCATCTTCACGCAGTACAGGGTTGAGGATAGAGCGCGTAACACCGTTTACATAGAAGTTTGCCCGCCCTGGTACAAACTCCAGCATCTCATACCTTGTGGAAATAAACAGAGCGTTAGCACTGTTGTCCCAAAAAATGAACTGGTCTAACTGCCTAAGGAATGATGCTGGCAAGTACACCAAAACCTCACCCGCCACTTCATGTATAAGTGGTGCTATGGCATCCCTATGGATGATATTGTCTAGCACTATGGTAGCGCGGTCTGGGTTAAGGCTAAAATAGTCGTGGAATGCGATAACCTCGCCATGAGGCGTAAACGGGTTGCCCAAATTGCGTACTCGCGGCACAATTACAAACCAGACAAGCAGTGCAATCCCACCCAGCACCAGCAATGATATAAGAAATTG
>Ga0123355_10000385_pt1 | contig 56962 bp, 42 predicted proteins | sample TergutEmb28metaG_3_FD_89872 | JGI IMG/M metagenome (GOLD analysis project Ga0123355, IMG submission 89872) | Embiratermes neotenicus P1 segment gut microbial communities from Petit-Saut dam, French Guiana - Emb289 P1 | ecosystem: Host-associated > Arthropoda: Insects > Digestive system > Gut ... | reverse complement strand
CAATTTTGCTCTTTTCTCTGTGATCTCCGCGTTCTCTGTGAGAAATAATATCATTTTTCGCATAAAATCGAACTTTGTTCGCTAAATTAGAATGACGTGTTCCTGGCTTGACCAGGAATCTAAGTGATTTATATGGTTAGATCCTGAAACAAGTTCAGGATGACAAGGCTGTAGCGTGCGCATTTCGTACAAAAAAATTTCAACTGGTAACCAAATCCAACCAGTTGAAATTTTTTTAGTTGCCACAGCCTTATGTGGGGGCTTTTGTTACACATTAAACCGTATCAACATTACATCGCCGTCTTGCACTACATACTCCTTGCCCTCTACCCGCACAAGGCCTTTTTCCTTTGCGGCGTTGTAACTGCCGCTTTCCATAAGGTCGGTATAGGCAACAACCTCTGCCCGTATAAAACCGCGCTCTAGGTCGCTGTGTATTTTACCTGCGGCGGCGGGGGCTTTTGTGTTGCGGCGTACTGTCCAGGCGCGTACTTCTTTTTCGCCAGCGGTAAGGAAACTGATTAGGCCAAGCATTTCATATCCTGCGTTAATTAGCCTGTCTAGGCCGGACTCTTTTAGCCCCAGGTCTTCCAAAAACATTTGCTTTTCTTCTGGGTCTAGCATGGCAATTTCCGCTTCCATTTTTGCGCAAGAAATATAGTAGCTGGCGTTTTCTGCCTTTGCGTAGGCTATTAGTGCGGCCAGTGGTGAATCGGGTGCCGGTTCGCCAGTTAGGTCGTCTTCCGACACATTGGCGGCGTACATAACAGGTTTTTGGGTGATTAAGGTTAAACTCTCCACCAGTTTTAGGTCGTCTGCGTCTGGCCATGCAATAGAGCGTGCGGGCTTGCCTTCCTCTAATGTATCTTTAATTAGCTGCAAAATATCCGCTTCCCGCTGGAATGATTTATCTGTTCTGGCGGTTTTTTGCGTTTTTACAAGGCGGCGTTCTATCATTTCCAGGTCGGAGAAAATAAGTTCCAAGTCCACGGTTTCAATATCGCGCACAGGGTTTACCGAGTCGTATACGTGTATTACGTTTTCATCTTCAAAGCAGCGCACAACATGCACTATTGCGTCGCATTCGCGTATAAAAGACAGAAATTTGTTGCCTATTCCTTCACCTTTACTTGCACCTGCTTGCAGGCCTGCAATGTCCACCATTTCTACTGTAGCGGGGACATTTGACTTGGACTTGTACATTTCAAATAGCTTGTCCAGCCTTTCATCAGGCACAAGGGCGCGGCCTTGGTTGCTGGTGGTAGTGGTGAATGGGTAGTTTGATGTTTCCGCATCTGTTTGCATGATTGCGTTGTATAATGTGGTCTTGCCCGCGTTTGGCAAGCCTACTATTCCCAATTTCATGTTATCTCTCCTCGTATTTTTGCAATTTTGGGGTATGATATAGTATAGTATAATTACCACAGAAAAGGCAAGGAGATTTGACATGACTTTGACAGATGTTTTAATAATCGGCGGCGGCCCGGCGGGGGTTACTGCCGCACTTTATACAGCGCGAGCTGGATTTAATACCACTATTTTGTACAAAGATTTTGGTGCGCTTACAAAGGCGCGGGTAGAAAATTTTTACGGCCACATTGAAATTGGCGGGGCAGAGCTTGTAAAAACTGGTCTAGCACAAGCAAAAAAAGTTGGCGCAAAGGTAGTTAAAGCAGAAGCGCATGGGATAAAGCCCGTAGGCGGAATGCTTGGGGTTTCTACCACTTCCTGCGAATATACAGCCAGTGCTGTGCTAATTGCCACAGGTGCAAGCCGTATAGCACCAAAAATAAAAGGGCTTGTGGCCTTGGAAGGAAAGGGTGTTAGCTACTGCGCCATTTGTGACGGCTTTTTCCATAAGGGGAAGGACGTGGCTGTTATCGGTAGTGGTGCATATGCTTTGCATGAGGCCGAGGATTTACTGCCCATAGCAAAATCGGTGACTATTCTAACCGATGGCAAAAAACCAACAGTAGAATTTCCAGAAGAGGTGCAAGTGCGAACGGAAAAAATTAGCGAGATATGCGGCCAAGCGGGCTTGCTGGGTAATGTAACGCTATGCGGTGTAGAGCTAAAAGGCGGCGAGATGCTGGAGCTATCTGGCGTATTTGTGGCCATTGGCGTTGCAGGTGGCACAGAACTTGCACGAAAATTGGGCGCAGTAGTACAGTCAGGCGCAATTTCTGCAGATGAAAACGGCCGTACTACCATCTCTGGCCTATGGGCGGCAGGGGACTGCACTGGTGGCTTGAAGCAAATTGCCAAAGCCGTGCATGAAGGCGCAGAGGCGGGCACAGATATTGTAAGGTTTCTAAAACAATAAACGCGCGCAAACGCGCTGTATCTACAACAAGAGAGGAATGAATGACATGAGCAAGTTTAAAGCGGCCGTGATTGGCCTGGGGGGCGTTTCGCCAATGCACACAAAGTCTTTGCAGACATTGGGTATTACCATTGCTGCGGTGTGCGACAAAGATGGGGCGAAGGCCGCACAAGTAGCGCAGGAATTGGGCGCAAAGGCGTATTCTAATTATGAAGAAATGCTGGTGGATGGCGGATTTGATGTGCTTCATATTTGCTTGCCGCATTTTTTGCACGCGCCTGTTGCCATTGCGGCACTATCACAAAAAATTCATGTGCTGACCGAAAAACCAATGGCCACCACAATTGAAGACGCGGAAAAAATGATAGCTGCGGCAGAAAAAAGTGGCGCAAGGCTGGGCGTAATATTCCAAAACCGCTACAGCCCCGGTGCGCGGCTTATTAAATCCGCCCTTGAAAGCGGTGAACTTGGAGCGGTGAATGCTGGTTGGATACGTGTAAACTGGTATCGCGGTGAGAGTTACTACAGCGGCAGCGATTGGCGCGGCCGCTGGGCAACCGAGGGCGGAGGCGTGTTGATAAACCAATCTATCCACAGTTTTGATATGATGAATTTTTTCCTTGGTTCGCCCGTTTGTGTGGACGCGTCCATTGCCAACCGTGCGCACCCGACCATTGAAGTAGAGGACATTGCGGAAGGGGTTATTACATATTCTCCCCAAGGCGCGGATGTTCCCGTTTCGTTTTTTGTAAATACCTACCATCCATATGACGCCCCTGCCAGCGTGGAGCTTATTTGTGAAAATGGGCGCGCGTCGCTGGTGGGTGAGGATGCTGAAGTTGTTTTTTCGGATGGCAATAAAAAAACCGCTGGGCCTGACAAAGAGGCACTGGAGCGGTTTGGCATGAAACATTACTGGGGTGTTTCCCATGTTATGCAGATACAGGATTTTTATGGGTCGTTGGAGAAGGGCGAAGCGCCAGTTATTGATGGCGCGCAGGGCTTGCGTACCCAGCGATTGATAAATGGGATTTATGAGTCGGCGCGGGGTAGGGGAAAGGTTGTATTATCGTGAAAAAATTACTTAACGTGTATAGTTATTCATACAATACGACTAGTGAGACAGCCCCTCCTTCTACTTCGCCTGAAAAGCTCGAAGAGTTTGTGTATAATGGCGGCCTGTCTTGCGGAAATAAATTTCACTTAGCCCAACTATAACCGCCATGCCAATAGTAATGGCATATGTGCCAATCAGCCATAAATTCGCCCAGTCTGTTGGTAAAGCGAAGGACGTAACAAAACACAGCACAACCAGCACAAGCAAAGACAAATTAAACCCAATGGCGCGTTTGAAAAACCGCCATTTTTTTATTATCGTTTCTCCAAGAAAAAGTTCCCACAGCAGTGCAATGGCAAGAGCCAACACCGCACCTTGAATAATAAACGCAAATGGTACGCTGTACTCAAACTCCACGCCGCTAAAACGCGCGTAAATTGTACCAACAACCATATAAAAGCCCACCAGGCCTACCAAAACACCGCCTGCAATCATTTTAATTGGCATTACAAAATCCATTAGTTTTTTCATTTTATTCCCAACCTTTCTTTTAGTAGTTTTGCGTATTGGCGCGACACAATTAGTCGTTCGCTACCTTGCATTGTCACTTCAATTCGCCCGCCGAAGTCCGGGCATAGCGAGTCGATTTTGTACAGGTTTAGCACTTGCGATTTCGCGCTGCGGATAAAGCCTGCATCGGCCAGTGCTTCTTCCAGTTCGTAGAGTTTTAAGGGTAGTTCGTACACGTCTTGTTTGGTGTACAGGAACGTTTGCTTGTCTACGGACTCGAAATATAGCGCGTCCGCCGCGTCTATTAGATGCGTTGTACCGTCTTTTGTGCAGCTTAGTTTTGAGCCAAAGCTGTGTAGTACCGACTCCAGTTTTCGAATTTCATCTGTCACTTTTGGACATTTTACTGTCACGTCCAAACAGTCGTGGCCTTCGATTATGTTTACATTCATGTTGCTCACCTCCTGTGGAGTAATAAGTAAAGTATAAACGCTGGGAATGCTTTGCACAATGCAACCTAGGTAGCTGTGGGCGCAGCTTAGATAATCCCACATTTGAACCTTTTCACGGTATAATGTATTTATATAAGTGAAAGGCCTTTCATACTAATTCCATTCTCAAGTATCGCCAAGCACATTTTTTTCCGCCCTAAAGCCGGCGGAAAAAAATATCCTTGTCGATGTTTCGAATTGGAATTAGTACCATAAACCAAAAGAACGGGTGGTGGTATGGAAAATTTTGAAACCATAATGCAAATGCACTACACGCGACTTCTTTCATATGTAAAACGCATCGTAAAAAACGACGCGACAGCCCAAGACATCGTCCAGGAAACCTTCATTGCCGCATACAAAGCAGACTACTCGGAGCAGGGCAAAATTTTCGCATGGCTAAAAACCATCGCGCGAAACAAAGCCTACAGGCATATAAATAGGGAAAGTAAAGTTGCATATGTATCCCTAAGCGGTCCTGATTTTGACGACGGCGTAATAAACCTTGCCGGGCATATTTCCGACAATGCCCTGCTTGAAGACACGCTAATCGCAGACGAAGGGTACAACCGCATCCTGGAAATTATCAACAAATTGCCAGAGCAGCAGCGGACTGTGTTTTACTACCGTATCGTGCATGGGATGCCGATAAATGAGGTTGCTGCAAAGCTCCGCATTCCCGCAGGTTCGGTAAAAAGCAAAACATTTTACGGACTAGCAAAGGTAAAGTCCGACCTAAAAAACTACTTAGTTGAAGGAGAAATGATTATGAACTGCAAAAAAGCATACGAGTACCTGTACCAATACGCCAAAGGCGCAATTTTGCCAGAGGATAGGTCGAATGTAGAAAAGCACTTGGAAGTTTGTGGCGGCTGTAAGGATATTGCCGATAGCTTGCATGAGCTTGTCTTACATTTGAAACCCGCACAAGAGGGTATGGTACGGCACTACAACATATCCTTCCAAACAGCGGATGGCCTGGGAGTGATCTACTATGGTGTAACAAATCATGTCCCTAATTACAAAGAGCTTAGCGAACTTTTGGCAGAAAGAAACGGTGTAATTCCCGAAAATGAAAGATGGTTTGGGTGTGGCTTTGGCGGTTCGGCGGTACATGTGGCAGAGTTTGACAATGCCGGGAATCGAATAGAAGTGAAGATAGCAGACGATGATGATGGATTCCACAAGGTACTCGACTACACAAAAATGAAAGAGGTGTTTGAGTATCATCAGAGCAACTCGGTATCTATATCGGTTGATAGCTGCGATAGTTATTCAAAACTGCCCGAAGCACCGAATTTGTACAATGCAAAAACAAGTAACCGGTTTGGACAAGACGCAAAATCTGGGCTATACATCGCCATCCCTGGCAGAGCCAAAAACGTAAGAATGAAACAGGGCGTTGACGTGATAAAATGCGGCGCGTACCAATTCGCATACGATGACAGATACGTTACCGAAACCCAAACAGTAGCTGTAGAGTGTACGTATAATATGTAGGGCACTCACATAAGCCTGTCATACCTGGCTTAACCAGGAATCTAACTGAATTTATATGGTTAGATCCTGAATCAAGTTCAGGATGACAAGGCTGTAGCGTGCGCATTTCGTACAAATTTAATTTCAACTGGTTGGATCTGGTTACCAGTTGAAATTATTTGCCCCATTTCCATATTTGTTCTTTTGGCAAATCATACAAAATTTTTAGCCATTTCACACCTGCTTTTGGCGCAACCTATGTTTGCTATAGACAAATATCACTCATATCTCCAAATATAATGAATAAATATTCACCGCAATTTTTGCCGAATTGTGGTGATTTTTTATTTCCACTCCTTGTATAATGTGGCTTTCACACGCTTCTGCCCCGTTTTTCTTGTTGTAAAATGGAAACGCGTTTGGTACAATCGTTGAAATATCTACGAACGGGCAGCTTCTTACAAATCAATCTGAAGTTGCCCGTTCGTAGCAACTGCAAGTGGCACGGGAAGGTGAATTTCCTTCCCGTGCATAAAATATCTCGAGAGGAGCAACAAATTATGAAAAGAATTTTTCAACTAAGGTTTGTAGCAGTTGCCATAGTATTGGCAATAACACTCAGCTTGTTTACTGCCTGCGGAGGGCAAGATGGAGCATACCTGCGCGAAGGCGCACCTGTCGAGGAAGTTTTAATTGGCATGATTGGGCCCCTAACAGGCGGGGCTTCCCAATTTGGACTAGCCGTACAAAGAGGCGTTAATTTGTACATAGACCAGCACAATGCACGTGGTGGTTTGCAAATTAACATAGCAATTCATGACGACGAGCACCAGGCAACTGCCGCAGCCGTAGGCTTCGACCGACTGCTTGACCAGGGTGTGACCGCAATTATTGGCGGTGTAACCAGCGGCCCTACCCGTGCCATTGTACCCCTTGGATACGAGGCAAATATGCCAATGATAACGGCCAGTGCCACCCATTTTAATGTAACCGTGTCCGAGGAAGGCCATGTGTTTACAAATATGTTCCGCTCCTGTTTTATCGACCCATTCCAGGGTCAGAGAATGGCAGAATTTTCGGCAGAAATATTAGGCGCGCGCACAGCGGCCATTCTATACAGTAACGAAATCGACTATTCAATTGGGTTAATGGAAGCATTTATAGCCCGCGCCCAAGAGTTGGGCATAGAAATTGTAGAAGTCCAACGCTTTGCAGACGACGCACTGGATTTTAGAAGCCAGCTTGCCATCATAGCCCAAAGCGACCCAGATGTTCTTTTTGTACCCGCATATTACAGGCATATAGGGCTTATTGGCCCACAAAGTGTAGATGTTGGCTTGCCTAACACAACTTTAATCGGTGCAGACGGCTGGGCGACAACTACGGACTTTATGGCCGATGCAAGCAGTATCGAGGGCGCGTATTTCCTAACAGGTTTTTCTGCCGAGGCAGACGACCCCATTGTTCGCCAATTTGTAGAAAACTATCGCGCAAGACATGGCGAAGTGCCAAATATGTTTTCTGCCCAGGCCTATGACGCCGCAAAAATTCTGGTAGCCGCATTGGAAAGAACCATTGCGGAAACGGATTATTTACCAGGTTCAGACCCGTTTAAAACAGCGTTGATTGCGCGTATGGCAGAAACCGACCTTTATGGTGTAACTGGCCGCATAACCTTCGACGAACTAAATAATCCCGAAAAATCGGCCATTATTCTGCGCGTTACTGGCGGCGAAGAGGTTTTCTGGGGCTACTTCCCAGCAGAGTAGGGGGGCGATATGGAATTTTTCATCTCGCAACTTATAATTGGGCTGCAAATAGGCTCGATATACGCGTTGGTTGCCCTGGGGTACAACATGGTTTACGGCATTGTTAAATTATTAAACTTTGCCCATGGCGATGTTATAATGATTGGCTGCTATATCGCGCTGTTTTCCCTTACAACTTTTGCTATGTCGCCTGTGCTTGCGGCGTTTGTAACAGTGGCAGGGTGCACAATATTGGCCATTGTTATCGAAAAATTGGCATACAAACCACTGCGCTTTGCGCCAAGGCTGTCGCTGCTTATTACGGCCATTGGTGTATCTATTTTACTGCAAAATTTGGCGCAGCTATTCTTTACAGCGAACCCTCGCAGTTTTCCGACACATTATCTAATCCCTCATGGAAGTGTTACAATCGGCACTTTGCAAGTGGCGTATACGCCGCTGATTACAATTGCGGTATCAGTAATTTCCATGGTAGCCCTCACCCTTTTGGTGAAGAAAACCAAACTGGGCAAGGCCATGCGCGCCGTAAGCGAAGACACCGAGGCCGCCCAGCTAATGGGCATAAATGTGAATACAATTATTACTTTTACATTTGCGCTGGGTGCTATTTTGGCGGGCATTGGCGCGTTGTTATACGGCGCAGGATACCCGAGAATTGAACATACATTGGGTGTTTTGCTTGGACTACGCGCCTTTGTGGCCGCAGTAGTTGGCGGAATAGGCTCTATCCCCGGTGCTATGATAGGCGGCTTTGCCATTGGCCTGCTGGAAGTGCTCGTTACGGCAATGGGTTTTTCTGGCTGGGTAAATGGTGCGGTTTTCCTTATTCTTATTCTGGTGCTAATGATACGCCCAACGGGCATTATGGGTCGCGCCATGATGGAAAAGGTGTAGCCTATGAAGAAACATATCATTCCAATGCCTATCAGATATTTGATTATAGCTGTGCTATTGGTCATTTTTCTTGTTGCGGGGCATTTTATAACAGGTGGGTTGCTAACCCGCGCGCAAAACCAGATTGTTATCCAAGCCGGGTTTTTCATTATCATGGCTGTTTCGCTAAATCTTGTTACTGGCTATTTGGGGCAGTTGCCCTTGGGGCACGCTGGGTTTATGGCTGTTGGCGCATATGCCGCCACCATATTTTGGCGTGGTGGGTTTTTAAGCGGACAAATTTCGGTTATAGTTGGGATTTTAATTGCTGGGCTTGCTGCGGCTGTGTTCGGCTTTCTTATTGGTGTGCCTGCCCTGCGACTGCGTGGCGATTATTTGGCGATTATTACCCTGGGTTTTGGCGAAATTATCCGATCGATAATTATTAACGTGCCGTCGCTAACAGGCGGCGTACAAGGCTTGTCGTACTTGCCTAGATATGCCACATTTTTGTTGGTGTATGTATTTGTGATAATCACCTGTGCCACAATCCATTTGATTATGAAAAGTAAGCATGGTCGCGCAATCCTATCCATCCGCGATAATGAAATAGCCGCAGAAAGTTGCGGCGTAAACACGACATACTATAAAGTTATGGCATTTGTAGTTTCGGCTTTTTTCGCTGGCATTGCAGGTGCGCTTTTTGCTGCCAATTTCACAATTTTAACCCCGGGCAGTTTCGACTTTATGCTAAGCATAAACATACTAATGATGGTGGTGCTTGGCGGAATGGGCTCGATGATAGGCTCTGTAATTTCCGCGTCTATTTTAACAAGCCTGCCCCTGGTTATGCAGTTTTTGAACGAATACCGTATGATTATTTTCGCGATAATGCTTATTCTTGTAATGATATTTAAGCCGAACGGATTGATGGGCAATTACGATTTTTCCCTTTCGCGGATATTAGAGAAAATAATCAATCGAGTAAGACGGGCAGGTGAACAGGATGGCGCATGACCCCAAAGTACCCTTTATCCCCGAGCGTGACAAGTCACTGCCCCCTGTATTAGAATGCGTTGGGCTGGGCATTGATTTTGGCGGCCTGACAGCGGTTGACGATTTTAATATTGCCATAGGCCCTACAGAAATTTGTGGCCTTATAGGCCCAAATGGCGCAGGAAAAACTACAATTTTCAACCTGCTAACAAAGGTGTACCAGCCAACCCGTGGGCGAATGTTGTTAAACGGCATAGACACAAAAAATATGAACACTGTGCGGGCAAACATAGCAGGGCTGGCCAGGACTTTTCAAAACATTAGGCTGTTTGACAAAATGACCGTTATGGAAAATGTGCTGCTTGGTTTGCATAACCAAATTGGATATAGAATGCCTTCGGCTATATTGCGCTTGCCAAAATATTGGCGGGCAGAGCGTGAGGCGCGGGAACGCACCATGGAGTTGCTTTCCATTTTTGACATGGGGCATATGGCCAATTACATGGCGGGCAGTTTGTCATATGGTGCAAAAAGGCGGCTGGAAATTGTACGCGCCTTGGCCACCGACCCAAAAGTACTGCTACTGGACGAACCCGCCGCAGGCATGAACCCGGCAGAAACAGAAGAGTTGATGAACGCAATCCGCAAAATACATGAGCAATTTAAGATTGCCATTTTGCTAATCGAGCACGATATGCGGCTGGTTATGGGCATTTGCGAAGGCGTTGCTGTGCTAAACTACGGGCGGCTTATTGCCAAAGGTACGCCCGCTGAAATACAAAATAACCCCAAGGTAATCGAGGCGTATTTAGGAATTGGGGGCGACGAAAATGCTTAAGGTACATGACATAAACGTGTATTATGAAAATATCCATGCCGTAAAAGACATCAACTTTCACGTAAATGAAGGGGAAATTGTGACCCTTATTGGCGCGAATGGAGCTGGAAAAAGCACTATTCTGAAAACCATATCAGGGATGTTGCGGAGCAAAACTGGCGGCATTTCCTTTATGGACGAAAGTATAGACCGCACGCCGCCACATAAAATAGTTAATAACGGTCTTACCCATGTGCCCGAGGGGCGGCGGGTTTTTGCACAAATGACCGTACAAGAAAACCTGGAAATGGGGCATTATGTAAGAAGCGGACGGCATTTAAGCAGGCGGGTAGACCAAGTGTTTGAGCTTTTCACACGACTTTTAGAGCGGCGGAAGCAGCTTGCGGGCACTCTCTCTGGCGGCGAACAACAGATGCTTGCCATGGGCAGGGCTATAATGTCGCGGCCAAAGCTGCTTATGCTGGACGAACCGTCTATGGGGCTTGCGCCGCTCTTGGTTGCGCAGATATTTGAAATAATACAAAACTTGAAAGCCCAGGGCGTGACAATTTTGCTAGTGGAGCAGAATGCCCACATGGCACTGAATATTGCCGACAGGGGATATGTACTAGAAACCGGGCGAGTGGTGCTGGAGGACAGTGCGCAGGCCTTGCAAGAGAATGACGCAGTACGCCAGGCATATTTAGGCGGGTAGCTTACAAAAAAGCAGTTGGTAAGAACTTCTTACCAACTGCTTTTCTGTATTACATCAATGGCGGTAAGAACAAAAATGGCTACAATGCCTATAACGGCTGCCACAATACCCACGGTCATGCCTGTGCTGCGCACGCCAGAGAGTAGCGCATCTATTATAGTTTGGTCGATTGCGCTGGGGATAAAACTGGCCACGATATTGCCAACGAAACGGGACAGCACGGCAAAAATAATCCCCGATATACATATGGTCGCGGCGTCGCACATTAGGGTTTTGCGTAACTGCCGCTTTAACGCAAAGAAAATGCCCACCGAAAGCAGCTTAATACCGCCTAGCAACACGATAACAATCGGTGTGTATATATTCGATATCGCCGGAATGGATATATCCACGTTACCTAGCATCGTGTCCAATCGTGTTATCTCACCAATTTCCATGTCATGTAGGAAATCTTCAATGCCTTGGTAGTCTGCTGGCTGTAGTTGGAAGCCTGTTTCTCGGTATATGATATGCTCATTTTCTCGGATAAAATTGATTATTTCTGTGGCTGTGATACTCGTATTTATGCCATAGGATATTGCGGAAGCGTAACGCCCCAAAATTGATTCGGTAAATTCGGCTATTGGGATATGTGTTAGCAAATTATTGATGCTACTGGGATTGACAATATTCTGGTGCAGATATGTGTCTTGCAATTCGTTGTACAGAAACTCCGACAGGGTTATATTTTCTGGCTGGTTAAGAATATCGCCTACCTGTAAGTTGTGTAGGTCTACATCTTGCAAAATGCCAGCGAAAGCCTGCGGGCGCAGACTTTCGCCAATTGTTGTAGCAGCGAAAATCGCCAGGCAGAAGATGGCTATAAAGATGCAAAATAAAGCCGTTAGGGCATATGATTTAGCCGTCATCCCAACAACATCCTATCCGACAACATTTCTTCCCCGCTGGCTTGCTCAAACATTTTTAGCAAATCAGGTACGGTAAGAGTTGCTTTTGTTTCCGCGTCCTTTACATCCAATATTATTCGCCCTTCATGCATCATCATAAGGCGATTACCGCTTTTTAGTGCGTCCCGCATATTGTGTGTGACCATTAGTGTAGTTAGTTGGTTTTCGCGCACAAGTTTGTCGGTTAAGTCTAGCACCAGTTTTGCGGTTTTTGGGTCAAGGGCGGCGGTGTGTTCGTCTAGCAGAAGGAGTTTTGGTTTTTGGATGGTTGCCATAAGCAGAGTAAGTGCCTGCCTTTGTCCGCCGGAAAGTGTACCGACCTTGGCAGTAAGGCGGTCTTCCAGCCCCAGGCCTAGTGTCGCCAAGTGCTCGCGGTATAGGGTGCGTTCGCGTTTGCTAATGCCCCAACGCAAGCCGCGGCGTTTTAGGCGGCGGTACGCAATGGCAAGGTTTTCTTCAATATTCATGCTGGGCGCAGTGCCCATGCGTGGGTCCTGAAACACGCGGCCGATTAACCGTGCGCGTATATGCTCTGGCTGGCGTGTTACGTCTTTTTCATCTATCGTAACTGTGCCTGCGTCTACGCTAAACACACCAGCAATCGCGTTAAGCAACGTGGATTTGCCCGCGCCGTTTCCGCCGATTACGGTTATAAAATCGCTTTCATTTAGCGTCAAATTCACGCCGCTGAGTGCGATTTTTTCCGTGGCGGTGCTTTTATCGAATATTTTTTGTATGTTAGAACAGTTCAACATTGTCACTCACCGCCTTTCCGCTTAACAAAAGCCGACAAATTCAAATTTAGTTTATTGCGAATAAGCGGCACAGACAGTGCAAGTGCAAGCATTAACGCCGAGAATAGGCGGAAGTCGTTGGGGTTTATACCCGCGCTTAGTACGAATGCCAAAATTACGCGGTACAGAATTGAACCAAGCACTACGGCGATAAAAACCTTGTGGTTGTTTTTGTCGCGGAACACAACTTCGCCAATTATCACCGATGCAAGGCCGATTACGATTACTCCAATGCCCATATTTATATCCGCAAAGCCCTGGAATTGGAACACCAGCGCACCAGATAGCGCGATACAGCCGTTGGAAAGCACTAGCCCTAGCACCTTCATACGGCGGGTGTTTACACCTTGGGCTTGCGCCATAGCTTCGTTGTCGCCAGTGGCGCGCACTACATAACCTAGCTCTGTGTTAAAAAACAGGCGTAGGAGAATTATTACAATTGCTACGACGATTATGCCCAGCACAATGGACGCGCCCAGGCGTTCGGGAATGCCTGTCCATTCTATTATATGGCTGACGACGGGCAAATTTGCAATGCGCGATATAAGCGTGGTTGCGCCACGGGGCAGGGGAATGTTAGGCGTGCCCATTACCCGCAGGTTTATGGAATACAGCCCCGTCATGGCTAAAATGCCCGAAAGTAGCGGTGGGATTTTTAGCACAGTATGCAAAAAGCCCGTGACAACGCCAGCCGCCATACCTGCGGTTACGGCAAAAATTGTACCTGCAAGTGGGTCCATTCCGCTGGCAATAAGCCGTGCGGCAAGACCTGCGCCTAAGGTGAAACTGCCCTCGGCAGTTAGGTCGGCGTAGTTTAATATGCGAAATGTGAGGTGTACGCCAATGGCCATTACCCCCCACAACAGCCCTAGGGCAAGAGCATTCAATAAAATATTTACACTCATACTAGTCCTCGTCTGTTATAATCTGCGCATTTTGCAAAATTGCGTCTGGTATGGTTATACCCAGCCGTGCGGCGGCGTCTGTGTTAATGGAAAGAACCCCCGCTTCACGTTGCCACTGTATCGGCATTTCCGCTGGTGCAGCTTCGCCACGGAGGATTTGCACGGCCATATCCGCGGTTTGGCGGCCAAGTAGGTAGTAATCGATACCTTCGGTGGCAAGTGCGCCTGCTCTTACGCCCCCGGCTTCACCTGCGATAACAGGCACGCCAGCTTCGTCCGCGACCATAATTACCGTTGCATACGCGCCCGCAATTGTGTTGCAGGTTGGAATATAAATGACATCAACGCGGCCAACCAGGGACTGCGCAACGTCGGCCACATCTGCCATGCTGGGCACAGTCGCGCTAACATATGAAAAGCCCGGCATTGCGCTAATTGCCGCGCGCGCCATGTCTGCCTGTATACGGGAATTGATTTCGCCTGAATTATATAGCAGGCCGATTACACGGGCTTCCGGCAGTAAGCGGGTGATTAAATCCATTTGCTGTGCCACGGGTGTTAAATCCGATACGCCTGTTACGTTGCGGCCAGGGTGTTCGTTAGAGTCTACCAGTTCCGCGCCTTCTGGGCTTGTTACGGCGGTAATTACAATGGGAATATCCTCTGTTGCGCGGGCTACTGCTTGGGACGCGCCAGTGGCTATGCTAAGTATAAGATCAGGGTTGCGGCTAACGATATATTCCGCCATTTGGGAAGCAACAGACATATCCATTGCCGCGTTGCGGAAAATGAAAGTCACATTTTCGCCCTCTACAAAACCATGCTCTGCCAGTCTGCTCTCAAAACCTTGGCGGCTTGCGTCAAGTGCTACATGGTCGAATAGTTGCAGAATGCCAATTACATAGCCGTCATTGTCGTTGGAACAGGCTGTAAACATGCTTGCCACCAGTGCCAATGTTAGAGCCATTGCTAGTAGGGATGTGATGATTCTTTTCATCTTGTTGCCTCCTTGTGTGTAGAAAATTTTCTAAAAAGAATAACACAAAAGTGCTGGTTTGACAAAATTATACACAAAAAGAAAAACTCAACTGGTCGAATTTTTCGACCGGTTGAGTTTTGGAGTAACTCACTATAGTTCAAATCATCAAAACTGCCCCAAGCATTTTTCTGTCATCATTATCGGCATATGTGATATACCCATTCTCTAACGCGCCTGCCAGCACGGTGCCGCGCATTTCAAATATATTGGCATATGCGTGGTTGATTTGGCCTAGGTTGTCCTTGATAAAATCGGGTATTTCCCGGGAAAGAACTTCGCGGCAAAAGTTGTAGTGTTCAAACGCAATGTCGTATACATCGCCAAACAATTTATCGTATTTTTCTCGTTGTGGTGGGGTAAAGTCGCCTATTTTTTCCCTAAAGGTAATTAGGAAGGTTGGTCTGTACTCATCGACGGCGATTTTTTCTAAGTAGCCGTATTCTACCAGCTCACTTAAAATTTGTGGGTTTATACCCTCAATATTATGTTTGGCCACAGCTACAAAGGCTTGGGTATGCTGGTGAGTGAGGTGCTCCGGGGTTTTGTATGCAATGTCTCTGTACCAGAATTTGAATTGGGCAAATTCAATCTGTTCCTCATATGCAGGGCGGCCTGTTGCTGAACCATGGCAGCCAATGGTAATTGGCCTGTTGTCATTAAACATCTCCATGCCCAGCAAATCCCACTCGCCGCCATTTGGCCGAATTGTGTGGCCATACTTGCCCATATTCCAGTTATAGGATGCGTTGTTGTGATTGTGAATATTATTTACAACCATTTGACGAACATTATCTATCGCCACCATTAGCATAGCCCACTTCATATCTTCATATGGCTGATAGCCTTCGTGCCACTGGAAGTTATTTTCGGCAAGCATTTGTGTTTTGCCCTCTACCAATGCGATAAGTTTTTCAGTTAAGGACTGTTTTATTGCATCAAGGTTAGCGAAAACCTTTTTCTGAGCGGCCGCACTTATGATAATTAAGTTGGTTTCGTACTTTTTGCCGTTTTTCCGCAATAGTTCCCCCTGTACCAGTGTTTCCAGTTCATCTTCCATGTAAGGCAGACTCATGCCAATTTCCATTGCAAGCTCTTCCGCAGTGGAAGGAGTCCTGTATGCGGCCAGCATAATGTTTTTGCATAATTTCTTATTCGTATGTGACCACGGTTCGCCATTTGCGCCGGGGAAGCCGTTAGATATGAAGTAAATATCCTCCGGCTTGTAACTTAATGTACCAAATTCTCTTGCCATGTCCATTCCCTCTTTCAATTTTTTTCGGGAACGGGAAAGTTTTGACTTTACCGTTCCAATCGGGAGGTTTTGCGACTCGGCTATGTCCTTTATGCTTTTGTATTCGATGTAGTAGGCAACGAGTATATTTCTGTACTCGCTTGAGATGAATGCCAGTTCCCGGCGCAGCAATTGCAAGTCTTCTTGATGAATAATGTCGCTGGCCACATTGCAATCGGCAGGAATTTCAAGCGCGCCAATGTCACTCCCGGAAAGTGCATTGGTGGATTTGCTCTTATTTTTTGCCCATGCGGAATACCTGTTTCGTGCAATTTTCCAAACCCATGCCGAAAAATTATCGGGCACTGTGCCTTTGCGAAGCTGGTGGATAACATTTAGCGCAATATCTGCCGCCAGGTCACTTGCTTCGTTTGCATTGCTAACTTTTTTTAGCGCGAAGTAGTATAGATTTTCGAAATAGTTTTCGGCAAAGAGTTGAATTAAGTCGTTGGTTTGGGGGTTGGACATACCGTGCGTGCCTCCTTTGGTTATATAGTGTTGAGGAGTGGGAAAAGGTTGCATGGCAAGTAGAATAAAATTTATGCTTTGTTTGACTCTCGATATCTTTTTAACGCCGCAATTTCATCTGGGTCTAGGTCAAGCCAATCCATGTCTTCCAGGCCGTCGATACGCTCGGTGGCGCGCTTTGTCATGTTAGCAACATCTTCGGGCGAATAGTGTATTCGTATGGTGTAGCCGTATTTTTTTATGTTTTCGGCGTAAGGGTTTTTCCGTGCTGTTGAAAAATCAGTGATTTCGGGGATATCGCTGTAGTCAATTGCATTGTCATTCACTCTCATAATGTACCTCCATATATTTTAGATTCAGTTGAGTTTGCTTTTCGTGCGGATATAATCCGTATTACGGTATCATTTTCTCTATAACAATGGCAAACCATCAACAGGTTAAGATTTTTGCATATTCCTATTGTGATAAATCTTTCTTCGTGATGAGAATGCTTCATATCATCGAGGAGTACGGCATCATGGTCTGAAAATACAGTTGCCGCCAACTTGAACGGAATACCATGTTTTGAAATGTTTTTTAGATTTTTGCCCGTGTCCCAATCAAAAAGTTGTCCATCAATTTCAAGCACAACAATCATCCTTCCAGTAGTAGCATTATAGTAAATTGTACCAGAACTGTGATGATTGTAAAGATATTTCAGTTGGTAGCTTTACACATCGGATGCAATTCGTACAGTCAAGCGCACAGGACTTGAGCTGGCTATAGCCCGTAGGTTGGCAAAAAAATGGCGGCAGATTAACTGCCACCATAGATGAGGGATTGCTTATTATGCGGGTGTAGTTGCCAAACTCTTAACAGCCGCCTCCGCTTCGCGGAAAATTGGATTATCCCGTACAGGGTCAAATATTATATCGCTCATATGCCGCAGCACTTCACCCACAAGTTGTGCAACTCCTGTATATTTCCCAAAGTCATACCCTCTAAACAAAGGAGATGTCTGAACATTGTTTTCGTTGGCATTAGCTGCATATGCCGCCAAATGTTTTGCCGTAAGCTGCCATTGCTCCAGTGCCGCGTCGGGGTTGCCCACCTGCATATTTAGTATAGCCAGCGAGCAATGGGCAGGCACAACACGCCATATAAGGACTGGGCCATAATCCTCGTTATCGCACAGTACATTGCAAATATCAATAGCCTTTTGTACGATGCCGATTGCTTCTTTACAATCGTAAGGGTTTTGCTTATTGTCTAGTGTGATGTATGGCAAAATGGATATACGGCTCGTCAATCGTTCACACATACGGTATATTTGCTTTTGCCAATGCCTGTATTGCTCGTCTCCCCTGTACACGTTGCTGAGTATCTCGCCTTTATCGTAGTCGGAGAAAGAATTTGCCAGCTCCAACGCTCTTTCCTGTTCACCCAAAGTGGCATACATGCTGGGCATGTACTCAAGTGCGCGGAAGCGGATGGAGTCATCTGTACACCCAGCAAGGATTTTTTCGCCAATTCCAACACATTCCCTTAATGCGGCCAAATGCTCTGGGCTTGCAGGGGTACCAGGTGTAACGTCGGTATCTGGTGAAAATTTTGGCGGCGCGGTCATCCCGATATATACCATATGGTCGCGCATTAGCTTGTAGCTGTCTGGATACTCTTTTAGGGCATTGCGAATTATGCCCAGTGCTTCCTGTGTCAGCCCCTTTGCGCCGTAATTTTCCCACGCGTCGTGAGCGATTGCGTCTATGCGTGCTTCCTTTGTGTCGACATCTATGCCAAGCAATGTGTCCGAAGACACGTTGAAAATGCTAGCCAATGCGGGAAGTTGGGCTATATCGGGTAGTGCCGTTTCTGTTTCCCATCTGGAAACAGCTTGCGCCGATACGTTTAGAAATTCTGCCAATTGCTCTTGGGTGATATTCCTCTCGCGACGGAGTTTTTTGATATTTGTGCCTATGGTCATGGTACTGCTCCTTTAATGTGTATTCTAGTGCGCGCTAGTGATTATATATTGCCACAGGTTTTACACCAGCGCAATGTAGTGCGCAGTGAGAGAAAGTCACGCTACAGTTGAAATTTGGGTATAAAAAAATCCAGTTGGTAAGAAGTTCTTACCAACTGGATTTTTATCAAAGGTTTGCGGCCTACTCCGCAACCCTAACAAACCTACTTCCAAACCACTGATAACTGGCAACGCCGTCTTCGTCCAGTTCAAAGTTAATCGGGAAAATGGACATAAACCAACTACCTTCATAATAAGTTAGTGCGGAAATTGGGCTTAGGCCATGGCGGTGATAGTTTTGCACTACTGCCATGCCCAGTTCGTTTACAAAAAATCTGTGGCGTAGTACTGCGCTGGCAAGGCCTTCTGGCAGGTACAAATAGTACGTGCCCATCCACTCTTCAAATGTTTCGTTGGCCATGGAATTGCTAATGTCAAGCCTTGCGCCCAGGGTCAGTGCTTTTGCTTCGCCTAGCACAACCAATAGCTCGCCATCGTATTCTACAAACCATAGGCGTTGGCCTTGTAGGTCAAAACTACCGTCAGACAGCGGCACAACTTCCAATGTAACCTCCGTGCCCAAAACATGAAGGGTAAGATAGCCTTCGGCGGCGGTGATATGCCACATTTCCTGTGGGGTTGAAAATACGCCTTCGAATGCGGCCAGTTCTTCCTGTGTTTTTTCAATGGGGGTTGCGTCAGCGTCGGCAACCGATGGCAGTAGCGGTAGATCGCCTGTTTTTTCCACTATGGCGGTTTGCAAAATTGCGTTGCCTGCAATGGCTGCTGCCGCCAAGCCCGTTGCCGAGTTTACGGAAACAAACACGCCAATGCCACTTTCCAAGTTAAATTCCATAAAAGTGTGGTGGTGTATCAAAGTACCGCCGTGGCCTACGGATTGGAAGCCGTCGGCACCGGTGCTGTGCATAAAGCCAAGGCCGTAAGCCATTGGCGCAACCGAAAAGTCGAAATCATGCTGTTGTAACATTTGGTTAACGGTTGCTTCCGACAAAATTTGTACGCCATTTAGTGTGCCTCGGTTCAAAATCATATGCATAAAAGTTGCCATTTCATTTGCGCTGGAAACTACGCTACCCGCGCCCAGTACATTGGTAAAATGGATTGGGTCTTGCACGCCTTCCAAGTTGTAGAACATAGCAAGGTATGGCAGCATATCTTCCGTTTGAATAAAGGAAGTCCTGTTCATGCCCAGTGGCGCGAAAATATTTTCGTTTGCATGGGCGGCAAATCCTTCAAAGTAGTCGTCATGCCCTGCAACACGGGCAACAAGTATGCCCAGCAAAGTCCAGCCTGCGTTGGCATATATAAACGCCGTGTCCGCAGGGATGGCCATATAACTTTCCGCTAAATATGCCAACATATCGTTAACCGCGCCTGGGTAATGCCCGCCAATAGAAGCCCAGCCGTGCAACCTATCGACGGTAATGCCGCTGGTGTTGGACAGTAGCATACGTGCGGTAATTTCGCTGTAATCACCGTCGTGTAACGGGCTTATAAGCTGGCTAAACTCTGGAATGAAGTTAGTAATTGGTGCGTCGATATCCAATAAGCCGCGCTCTGCAAGCTGCATTACCGCAACGGCTGTCATAGGCTTAGATGTTGAAGCGATTTGGAACAGGGTGTCGCCATCTACAGGGCGGCCTGTGCTTGTGTCTGCATAACCGAAGCCACCAACCCATGTAAAGCCTGTTTCGGCGTCTACAATGGCCACTGTCATACCAGGAATCGAGAAAATTTCCATAATTTGCGCTGCTACTGCGCCAGTGGTGGCAATGGTTGTACCAAATTCGCCTTCCTCTGCCAGCACTTGTGCACCGAATAGGAACACCGCATCGGCAACGGAAATATACGCCCTGTCATTATTGTTGATTATACTGGATGATAAAGGCTGTTCAAAAACTTCGCCGTTTAGATAAAATATGTCGCTGCTCATGGAAAAGGTTAGGGTAAGTTCACCCAATGTGATAACGATTAGCGCGCTTTCGGAATCCCATTCCGCTGTGCCGCCTATGCCCTCGACTACATCGCGTAGAGACAAGTACTCTGGTGCTCCTGCTTCTGCGGCAAAGGCTGTTACGCTTGCCAGTGTCATGCTTAGCACTATAATTAGTGCTACAGCTTTTTTGATGAAATTTTTCATTCATACATCTCCTTTTTTGTGTTTGTTATAATAGAAACCCTATCGGGACTCAACTAAAACCACTGCCAGATTAAAGGGGAGTGCCCCAAAGTTTATGTCGCTCGCCAGCCTGTGTGCACTTTCATGTGTAAAGTTACCAGAGATAACCGCAATGCCATCAGTAATCGGAACGTTTACAATTGGTGATGAAAGCAGTTCGTCGTCCATATAAATAAAGATTGGCCTGCCGATGTTAGTCCTGGTTGCATCGGCAAAAAGTTCAGTACCTTCGCTAGTAAAATAGAGATTTACTTGGGCGTGAGAGACACCAGCAAAATCCGGCACAATTGTTGCCGTGGCATGGCTTACCTCTGTACCCGTAAGCAAAACATTCCCAGTCTCGTCTCGAAATATAAGCAACCTGGGGCTAGTTATATGGTCAATAATGTACTCAATATCCGGTATATCGCCTTTGGGTACTATTATTCTAATTTGGTTGTTGGGTGTTAACCTGCCTGGCCTGCGCGCCTCTGCTTCTGTCAATCCCATGGCAACCAGCCTATCAGCAATATGCGTTGTTGCTGCGTGTATGTTTTGTGCAGCAGAGGTGTCTAGCTCTAAAACTATGAAATAATGCGAAAAATCTGGGGTGTGTTCGTAATGTTCGTAGTATTCATCATAGTCGCCATAGTTGTTATTTTCATCTACGATACACCCAGTAAATGCGAAAAGGATGAAGCAAATTGAAAATAATCGTCTCAAAACCAATACTCCTTCATCCATCATTGCGTCACTATACTAACGTCCCGCAGCTCAATATCCCTATAAAACGGGTTAATCGTGCGGTTCACCAAGTCCACAATGCCACGCGCGTTAAGCAGCTCGTACCACATAGGTTCGCCGCTAGTGCCCAGCATTGGCGCGGTGTACGACACTAGCGCGTCCGTACCGCGAATGTGGTTAAGCTCACGCGCAAACCATAACATATTTCCAAATTCCAAATTTGTCTCAACTGCATCATGGAAAATATCCACAAAATCTAGCACACGCACTAGGTTGCTTGGGCGCAACAACTCGCTAATTACCGCATTTATCACCTTCTGCTGGCTCTCAATTCTAAAATAATCCGAGTTAGGCGGCGACCTAAAGCCGGCTATATTCGACTGTCTAAACCGCGAAAAGTGTAGCGCGGTATAAGAGTCCATCCGCTGCAAGCCTTCCGGGATATCTATAAACAAATCCTGGAACGGGTCGTCGTATCGCATATGGAAGGGCACGTCTATTATAATGCCACCCACCGCGTCTATTATGGCAAAAAATGCGTCGTAGTCCAAAATTACATAAAAATCCGGCACAAAGCCGATTACTGTCATCACATCACGCTGTAATGCGGCAATACCCCCCGCCAGGTATGACGATGCCAGTTTCCTGCCGATGCGGTTGGTGTTTATAAGGCTGTCGCGGGGTATGGAAATAAGATGCGCTTCCTTAGTTTCGTAGTTGTACGAAGCCACCATAATTGTGTTGGCCAAGTATCGCTCGGTCAGGCCAATTATCATAAATGTGAAGAAGTTATCGCGGCGGTCGTCCTCTGTAAATCGCTCTGGCGCAACAAGGCCGTAGTACCAGGGAAGTGTTAGCTCGGTTTCGTCGTCGTTTTCATTTTCCTGTGAAGTTGAAGAAGGCGGTATGTTTAGGGTAGGGGGGTGTCGCGTTGGCATGGGGGGCAATTCTGGCGGTACAACATACACACGGTCGATAACAATCCACCCAATAATTACAACCAGCACAAATGAAACAAAAACGGATGCCAAAAAAGCCGCTACAAATTTGAATGTGCGGCTTTTTTGTTTTTTTGCGCCCTTGAAAAATGGGAGATGCGAGAAAAATGATTTCATTTTATTCCTCAAATAATTACATCAAATGCCCAAGCAAGGCACTTGCAAGCAAGAAATAAATTACTAGTCCAGAAATATCTTTTAGCGAAGTAATAATTGGCGAAGAGCCTGCCGCCTGGTCTACATTCAATTTTAGCAGCAAAAATGGTACGAGGAAGCCCAACAGTGATGCAAGCGTTACCGTAATAGAAAGCGCAAGCCCTACAGCCAAGCCCAGTCGGGGCTCACCTTGCCAAATAAATGCAACTGTGCCGCTGGCCGCACCCGCAATAAGACCAATGCTTGCGCCAACGCCAACTTCTTTTGTAAAATGCTTGAAGAATCGTTTCATATCAATGTGCCCAAGTACTACACCGCGGGCAAAAACAGTGGAAGATTGAGTACCAACAGTACCGCCCATGTCCATTATCATAGGTATGAAAAACGCAACCGCGGCCACAGACTCTAACACCTCTTCAAAACTGCTGATAACCGAGCCGGATAAAACGCCCATGCACAGTGTAATTAGCAAAAACGGCAGGCGCACCTTCCAAATTTTCCACAAGTTACCGTGGATTAACGCCTCGCTACGGTTCGCCTCTTTCCCAGCAACAAGACCGGCTTGGCTATAGATATCCTCGGTGGCTTCATCTTCCAAAACGTCAATGGCGTCGTCAATTGTTACGATACCAACCAAAAATCCTTCCTTGTCCACTACAGGCACGGCCAGCCAGTCCAGCCTTTGTAGCAAGCGTGCAACCTCTTCTTGGTCTGTGTCGGTGGAAACTGTAATCGAAATTTTTTCCATTATGGTTTCGATTTTTGCGTCGGGCTTTGCAATCAAAAGGTCGCGCAGGGATAAGATACCTTCCAAGCGGCGTTTTTCATCGGTGATATAAATTGTGTAGATTGTCTCTTTTTCGACCGCGTTTTGTTTTACCCGCTCTAACGCCTCTGTTGCGGTCATATTTTTGTTAATGCGAACGTACTCCGGCGTCATAATACGGCCGGCGGTTTGTGCTTCATAACCCATAAGTAGGTTGGTCATTTCCCGCTCTTCTGGCGAAATAGATTGTAATAGTCGCTTTGTTACGGCGGCGGGCAGCTCGTCCAACAGTTTTACCCTGTCGTCGGGTGCCAGTTCATTTACGTATTCAGTTTTTTGGCTATCGCTGAACGAAAGCATTAGGTTGTGCTGGTCGTCTGTATCTAGTTCTTCAAATACCAGCAACGCGTTGTCTTTGGATAGCAGGCGGAAAACCACCACCTGTTCCTTGTCCGATAGTTCAGGGAAAATGTTTAGAATTTCCACTTCTTCGGAGGAGTTCAGCAGTGTTTTGAGGGACTCCATGTTTCTGTCTTTCAGTAGTTGCAGGATTTTTTCTAGCATTGTAATTACCTCCATTGTGTCTATGGAGGGCTAACAGATTACATCAAAAAGAGACGAGAACACGCCAATTTAGAAAAGTATCTCGGTCGCCCACCAGGTTCCGGGTTCTTGGTACTTCCACTTTCCATTTCGGTTCTCACCTCTTCCTCAATTTGATATTGGAAATAAAAATCCCCTTGCTGTAATGCCATTTTGGCACGGCAGCAAGGGGAAAAATCCCACAAAGAATACTCCGTTTTGTATACGAAGTGCTTCCCATCTACCGTTCAAGTTTTAACTCCATAGGGCATGTAATCCGTACAGGGAAAATCCCCCGGAAAAAGTTGCACTATTCCATGCCTTGGTTTCGACATGGACTGTTGGCCCTCTCGTCGTGTCTCCACGATTTCGCGACAGCAACCCGTATCCCTATGGTAGCCTCACCTACCGAAATGGTTCTTACACTTCTATAATAATGTAATTTTTGCTATTTGTCTACCCATTTAGAGCCCCTGTTGGGCATATATTTACACATTTTTTACATTGATTGCACTCGGTCGGAAGTGCTTGGCCGAAGGCCGTGTCTACAATAGCTTCTGGCCCGCGTCCTGTCGCACTGAATAGGTCGCTTTCAGTTTTGCAGGTATTTACGCATAGGTAGCAGTGAATGCATTTATTTTTGTCGCGAATTATTGTGGCGTTTCGGTAGTCTATTGGGTGTTTAACCTTGCTTGAGCTGGGGAATTTTTTTGGCTCGGCTTTGTATATGTTTGTTAACTCTAGTAATTTGCATTTGCCGTAATCGCTACAGCCACAGGATAGGCAGCGTGCGGCTTCTGCCTGGGCTTGCTTTGGGGTTAGAGTTTGGTGAGTTTCGGCAAAGCTGGTTGGTTGTAAATGGGAAGTTTCGTTTTGGCGCGTAGCTTTTGGTATATGCAAAAAGTCATTGGCATTTTTTTCGTCCTGCACCAGAATTTCTTCTGGCGCGTTTAAGTCTTGAAGTGCGAGTTGCGCGACTTTTTTCCCATGAGCCATGGCGTCTATTGCGTACCAGCTTTTGCCCGTAGCGTCGCCAATTGCGTATACTTTTGCAAGCGTTGTATTAAAATTATCGTCCACCTTTAGATTTTCTAGCGGAGCAATTCCATCAAATACAACATCTTGGCCGATTGCGGCAATAAATATGTCGGCCTGTATGGTTTCTAACGCGCCTTCGATTGGCACAGGACTGCGTCTGCCGCTGGCGTCTGGTTCGCCTAGTTCCATTTTTTGCAAAATCATGCCCGTGGCGCGGCCATCTTCCACAATAATTTCCTGTGGCGCGGTAAGGAACATAAACTGCACACCCTCGGCTATTGCCTCTTCGATTTCAACTTGCTCGGCTGGCATTTCGGCTTGTGTGCGGCGGTATGAGACAATGGCCGTTAGTCCCAAGCGCAAAGCGGTGCGGGCGGCGTCCATGGCGGTGTTGCTCCCGCCTACTATTACGCAGGTTTTGCCGTTCATATCTGGTAGGTTATGGGCTTCTTTTAGAAATTCTATGCCGCCCCATACGCCGGTGGCGTCTTCGCCTTTGCACCACATGGGCTTGCTCTTACCTGCGCCAATGGCGATTATTACGGCGTCGTAGTCTTCACGTAATTTGGGGATAGTAATATTCTCGTCAAGGGAAATGTTAGTGCAAAAGTTTATGCCCATGTTTTGTAGCAATTCAAGTTCATTGTCCAACACTTTTTTTGGCAAGCGATATTCTGGAATACCGTATCGTAAAAGCCCGCCCATTTTCGGCATTTTTTCATATACATCAACAGCGTGACCGCTCATGCGTAGGAAGTATGCGGCAGTAAGCCCACCTGGCCCGCCGCCGATAATAGCAACTTTCTTGTTTGTATCTGGTTGTAAAACTGGCTTGTAATTTGCAGCGTTGTCGGTTGCAAAACGCTTTAACCCCGCGATATTTACCGCCTCGTCCACCGTTTTGCGGTGGCATTTTTGCTCGCATGGGCGCGGGCAAATACGCGCCACAGAAGCGGGGAAGGGGTGTGCCTCATACATAAGAGCCACGGCTTCGTCCATTTTTCCTTCCGCGATAAGGGAAATGTAGCCTTGGCAGTTTGTTCCCGCGGGGCAGGCTAGTTGGCAGGGTGCTTTGCAGTCGCCGCTGTGGTCGGAAAGCATTAGTTCTAGCACGGTTTTACGCGCCGTCAAAACTTTTTCCGATTCCGTGAAAATTTCCATGCCGTCTGTTACAGGTGTGCCGCAGGCACGTACAAGCCGTGCCACGCCAGCTACTTCCACCACGCAAATAGCGCAAGCGCCCGTTACGGGCAGGCTTGCGCTATGGCATAAGGTTGGGATGTAAATGTTATTGTCTGTAGCAATTTGCAAAATTGTTTGGCCGGTTGTTCCGACGTAGGTTGCGCCGTTTATGGTGATTTTCATATGGGTTGCTCCTTATGTTATCTTTGCAGCAATTTGGTTTTGCGTAGCCTCAAACTTCGTCCAAGAACGCGTCTAAAGCCGCGCGTTTTGGTCTCGCTTTCGGACAACGCAAAATCAAATTGCTATACCTGCCCATATTATACTACGACCCACTTGGGTTTATCAAATATATATCCCGAAAAGCCGCGCCATGCCCGCCGAATGTAGCTTCTCGCCATCCATCTATCATAACAACAAAAGCGTCGATACCAGGTACACTGGCAATGCTATAAAGCAACGTGCGGTAGAAAATATATTCGCCAGTTGTGCCGCTGCTCATGCGCATAGATTCATTACGGTGAAGGTTTACATACAAAATTGTGTCTACAAACCAGGCGTCTGCAATTATTCGGTTCAAGTGTTTGTAAGCGAAATACGCAAACTCGCCTGCAAAGGCTTCGCCAGACAAATATTCCGTAATGTACGTGGTCTCAAATGTGTTAGGGCACATATCGTAAAATCGAACAGGTACGATTTCTAGCGAATGTTCCCGATCCCACCAGTGGCGGTTGGGTGAGTACCAAGGTTCGCCCCATTCCCAGTCGTCCCTTCCAAAAGGTGCATAACTCCGAAGCGATACCGAAAGCCTGTCATCCCATAAAGAGTAGCTAAAAATTGCATCAAGGGTAACATCGATTTCGTAAACAGAGCAATACCACTGTCCACTTACCAAAATTCTATTACGTGGCAAGAACACAAATTCTTCTGGTGGGTTTAATGTTACATCTTCGTCAAAAACTTCTCTCAGTCGTTCTGGGGCAAGTCGCAAAACATATTCGATAACGCGCTCATGCTCCGGATTGCTGGCATCGCCCGATGGTTCTTGCCATAACTCATCCAGTAGCATAGCGATTTCATTATGCAGTTCATTGTTGCGTTGCTGCTGTCGGTCAAAATCTTCTGTTAGCTGGGATATATATTCTTCTGTTTCATTAAGCCACTGCCTAATAACGTGGGTGCGCCATGCAAATGTCACAACGCATGCCGCAAGTGCAAGAATAAGGGCGTACAATAATTTTGTGCGTTGTAATTTACTCACTGTGCACCTCTCTCTATCAGATAAACATCTGAAAAGTGGAAACCATGCCCGCCGAAATACACGCCTGGGTGGCCGTTAATCAAAATAATAAATGCGTCAATATCTGGTACACTGCTAAGGCTATCTACCAATGTGCTATACCTAATTGTTTCCCCTGTTGTACCGCCGGCCATGCGCCTTTGCTCGCTGGGGTGTAGGTTTATATACATTAGCCTGCCTGTAAACCAAACGTCTGAAATAATCCGGTCAAGGTGCATATATGCGAAATAAGCAAGCTCTTCCGCGAAGGTTTCGCCACTCAAATATTCTGTAACATACCAAGACTCAAACGTGTTTGGGCACATATCGTAAAACCGAACGGGTACTGTTTCCATTGTATGATATCGCGGTTGCCAATCGGGCGCGTGCCATGGTGTAAAAGACTCGCTCCACCAACCTACAGGGGCGTACAGCATCAGCCGTATTACCGTCCACCCATCCCATCCAACGCTATAGTGAAATATTGCGTCCATCGTAATTGTCATTCCAGTATGGTAACAAGTCCACTGCCCGCGCACTAGTATGTGGTTGTCGGGTAAAATTACAAATTCTTCTGGCGGGCTAAGTGTAACCTCTGTGCCCCAGGCTTGTGTTAGTATGTCTGGTGCGTAGTGTAAAATGTGTTCTATAACCTGGGCGTATGAAGGGTCGGTGATGATGGTTGGGGTTACTTCCCCTCCTAATAAATATACAGTGCGAAATCGCATATCATGAAAACCGAATGACGTCTCAAATCGCCCATCTAATAGTATAGCAAATGCATCTATGTCTGGCACACTGGAAAGGGTACTAGTCAGCGCGTAATGAATTGAAGACTCGATAAAATGGCCTGTAGGCATACGACTACGCTCGAGGCGGTGCAAGTTAACAAACAAAATTGTATCCTCGAACCAAGCGTCGGTAATTATTCGGTTCAAGTGCTTTCGCATATAGTAAGCTAAATCGGTGGCAAATGTTTCGCCGCTTAAATACTCGGTAGTTCCGCGAAAATTAACAGGTACAATTTCCCTTGGGTGATATCTGGGCCAATGGTCGTTGGCGGTGTAATTATACAGGTCGTGCCACACCCAATGAGTCCGAGAATGAAAGCAATGGCGCGTTTTAGCAATTGGGCTCAAGATTGGGCCTGGACCGCCTATATGGTGATTGAAAACCACCTCTACAGAGTATCCCCACTGTGTTATGTCGCAGACGTATAGCCCAGTTACAAGCACACGGTCGTATCGAAGGAAAATAGCATCTTCAGCATCGCGTATTACCACATCATTATTGTTAAATATACGGCGAAAATAATCCACTCCATTATTTGTAATGTATCTTCTAATTAGCTCCTGGTTCACCTCGGTTCGGGTGATATGGGGGCGGGGCGGTGTTTGCGGTTCTGGCGGCACTTGCTGGAGTTCGTACCGCAAGTTGTCATAGTTATATAACAGCGTGAAAAAGTCATCTTGCATTATACGATTATGCTCCACTATAACTGCATTGCGTCGTATCTGAATGAATATGCCGCACACCAAAACTAGAATAATTATACATAGCAGCCCTATGGGGTATCTGGCTCTCATTCGCTCACCTCCAAGGTATGTTTGTTTGTGTAGTTTACGGAACAAGAAAACGACATCTGACCTTGCGCGGATTTTAGCGAAGGGCAAATGCCGTTTTCGATGGGCAATACTAATTCCAATTCGAAACAGCGACAAGGATATTTTTTTTCGCCGGCTTTAGGGCGGAAAACAAATGTGCTTGGCGATATTTGAGAATGGAATTAGTATCAAATAATAAACAAAGAACTATCCATTATCTTCTTCGTAGTAATCTTCGTCGTCGTATTCTTCATAATCATACGGGTATTCTTCATACGCATCGTACTCTGTATATTCTTCTTCATATTCGTATGCATCGTATTCCTCATATTCATATGCAGGTTCGTGTACAGGAATATATGGCGGTTGCTCAACTACAGGTACTGGCACATAGGGTGGTGTGGTGAATAATTCCTCCACCATATACGCGGGGATAAACACCTTGCCATCATCGTTAAACACACCATTTATATCCACTGCAAGTACGCGAATGCTACCGTCTGGCGCAAAAATTAGCACCAAGTTGTTTGGGCCATCCCATTCAACACTGTAACCGTGCTGGTATGCCGTATGGCGTAGGGCAACGTACTCGACACCGTTTCTGGTTATATGGGTGGCGGTAGGGGCTGCCGCTGGTGTCATGGCTGGCATGGCGGGTATGTTGCCCAAAGGCGGCGGTGGAATGGAGAAAATGCTGGCTGGTTGAGCCGGCAGGTCGTACCCTGCGATAAGTGCAAGTACGGTTTCAAGTGCGTCCATGCCTGGGGCGTTAGTAATTTGCGGTACAATGCCAAACTCTTCGATAGAGCGGCCATAGCGGTCTACAGTGTAGCCAAGGTCGATACGGAAGATAATGCCGGTGTTTGGCGCGGCCACATAAGTATAGATAACGCCTGTAACGCCACCGGTTGGCTCGCCAACTACAGTGGCAAAGTCGGTGGAAATTGCAAAGCTAGCGGCCATTTCCGAGGCAGACATACTTTCGCCGTCTACCAGCATCCAAATTTGGCCACCAAAAGGGGTGCCATCTGGATCGTAATGGGTTTCGATTTCCCAAACCATTACATAGTCCAGCAGTGCCAAATCGCTTTGGTTAAAGCGTGTCATACCGCGGCTTGCGACAAACTCTGCAACGGGGAATGTGCCGTACAGTTCACCATCTACCATGCTAATGGGGTTTTCGAAATACTGGGCGGTTGAAGGGTGATCGATGAACATTTCGTAATGTGTAAAGGTTACATTTTCGGTCAGAAGCATGGACGCAACAAGGCTTGGGAAATAGGCTACCCATCCCCCCGCATTGCCGCGCAGGTCTATTATCAAATGGTCGAAATCCTGAATTTCTTCATAGAAAGGGAAGAGCACGTCCATATCAATAAGCATATTGTTAAGGAAACTGGCAATATGAATATACGCAACGCCATCTGCCAAAATGTCCGTTGTAACATTGGCGTAGTCTCGCATACCCAGCACTTCTAAAATGTCTGTATCAAAGCTAAACTCGTCTGGGTTGATATCGTAAAACCACAAAACAGGGGGCTGATTAAATACCTCAAGCTGCAATTCCGCAAAGCGTAGGTCGGCTTCCATTACCGGGGATAAAGTTTGTCCTCTGTGGGAATAAACTGCATGAGCCAGGGCAAAAAACGTCTGCTCTACAAGAAACTCATGCTGAACGGTTAGGTGTCCAAGTCCGCCAAGTTCGCTGGTAATAGCAAAGAGAATTGTAAACATATAGTCTGCCGCGGTGTACAGAGTGCCCTCTGGTGCGGTGGCCCATCTTGTTGGTGTAAGAGTAGAAAGGAATGACGGCAGCGGTGTCATATTGTAGATAATGTTACGATAGATATCAAAATAGCTGACTGCTGTAATGCCAAAACGCCTGTAAATTATGTTTTGTGTTGGTGCAACGGCCAAAATTTGGCCTACTAAGTAATCAAAATCCTCAAGAACTATGTCACGTGACACCATCGTTAGCTCGATAAGCCTTAGATGGTCAAATGCGCCGGCCTCTTGGGCGTCTGCCAGTTGGCGGCCTGGTGCCGCAAGTACAATAATAGGGGTAAAGGCTAATATTAAGGCAAGGATAAGTGCCAGAGTTCGTTTTTTCAAAATATTTCCTCCTGCAATTGGTCAGAGTAACGTGCTAGTATATTCTATACTTTTTCAGGCAAAATTGCAAGAAAAAAATTCAACTGGTTGGATTTGGTTACCAGTTGAATTTTGTCTGTACGAAATGCGCACGTTTCACGTGCTTAGATTCCAGTTGAATTTGCGCGAAGCTGCCCACACGCACCGTCGATGTCTGTTCCAAGGCTGCGGCGCAGGGTTGTTTGTACGCGATTGTCTTGTAAAACTTGGGTAAATACTTTAGCCGCATTTTTGCCCGATCCATGGGTTTGGCCACGAGCCTTATTTACAGGAATAAGATTTACATGGCAGTTTATACCGCGTAAGAGTGTCGCCAACTGCTTTGCTTGGGCAGGGCTGTCGTTTATCCCATGGGCAAGGGCGTATTCGAATGTAATGCGGCGGTTAGTAATGTTTACATATTCTTTACAGGCGGAAATTGTCTCGGCTATTGTGTATCGTTTGGCTATTGGCATAAGTTGCTGCCGCACATCGTCCGTTGGCGCGTGGAGCGAGATTGCAAGGGTAATTTGCAGTTTTTCGCCTGCCAGGGCAAGAATTTCTGGCACAAGGCCGCAGGTTGAAACTGTTATGTGTCGTGCGCCAATGTTCATTCCATCGGGGTGGGTGATTAGTTGCAAGAATTTTAGGGTTTCCCCTAAATTGTCCAGGGGTTCGCCGCAGCCCATAAGCACTATGTTACCGATGCGTTTCTCACTTTCTTTTGCTATTGAATACACCTGTGCGCACATTTCACCAGCGGTAAGATTGCGTACAAGCCCCCCCTCGGCAGAGGCACAAAAAACACAGCCCATCCTGCACCCTACTTGTGTTGAAATGCATACGCTTGCGCCATGATTATAGTCCATTAAAACCGACTCGATTAACGCGCCGTCAACCATGGCAAACAGGAATTTTACTGTGCCGTCTTTGGAAATTTGCTTGCGTTTCTCCTGGGCTTTGGCCAAAAAAAAGCGCGCATCAAGCGCATCCCGCATGGCCTTTGGTATGTTGGCCATGTCGGAAAACTCTTGCACACGCTGCTGGTGAAGCCAGCCCCATAGCTGCTTTGCGCGGAATTTGGGCTGTCCGATTTCTTCTATTATATACTCTAATTCTGCGGGAAGCATGGACAGAATATCTAATTTTTCCACGGTGTCACGTCGCTTTCGTCTGGTGTTGGCGGGCTTGCGCCCAAGCGCAGGTCGATTACATCGGGCCTTTTCTTTTTTCCGTTTGCGTATTGGCGGGCGCAGGCAACAATTAGCATGGCATTTCCTGCAAATACAGCTCCCCATGCAAGAGCCAGTACCACATCGGCACGGTCGCGGTCTAAGAAGCCTTGAATGCCTGCGACAATTACTACAATTACAGCAATTTTCATTATCATGCTGCCTAATCTTGCAATGGGTGGCATTGGAATGTTGTATATATGTTTTCGCACTAGGCCGGCAAAACCCAGCAGAATTAGATATATCGAGTAAAAGAATAACATATCTGAAACGCGCCACCAAAGCATACCGGATATGCTGGAAAATACAAGGCCAATGCCGCCTGCTGTAAACATCCCCCTTGCAAAGGCAATGTTGCTGTTCGTCTTTCTTTCGGTATGTGCGCGGCTAATACCTTCTGCAATAAAGTCGCGTATTGTTGTGTTACTTGTGTGAGTTGTTGCAGGCTGTGCTTCTTCCGATGTTGCACCTGGTTCATGCCAGCCATTTTTTAAGATAAAGTCTGTAGTTACGTCAAAAATTTCACTTAACTGCACTACATTGTTAACGTCTGGGATGCTTTCGCTTGTTTCCCATTTGCTAATTGCCTGGCGGGATACGTTAAGAATAGTGCTTAGTTCTTCCTGTGAAAGATTTTGCTGCTTGCGTAGTGCATAGATTTTTTCGCCGATTGTCATGTAAATCAACTCCCTTAGATTGTTAGACCCTGAAACAAGTTTAGGGTGACATGGTGCAACAAAGCACTGTCATTCCTGGCTTAACCAGGCATCTAACTATACTATACCTCGCGCCACAGTTGCACGCCACCACTCGCACCTTGAACCGCCGCAACTGTCAGTTGCACTATTGAAACGGCTCTTTCAACTCCAAAATCCTCGCAACTGACTCATCCAACCGTTCCATGTCAAAATATCCTGCATGATATCCCGCAAGCAACGCATCAAATGCCTCCACTGGGTTCGCCGGAATAAGCAATATATCCGCCCCAGCCAAAAACGCCCCAAGGGCAATTTGCCCGCAGGTAAAATGGTCGGTTAAGGCTCGCATCTCTAGTCCATCGGTAATAATTACGCCATTAAAGCCCATTATCCCACGCAAAACATCCTGCAGCCAAAAATCTGAAAAGGTAGCAGGCAAATTGCCAGACTCTATCCACGGCTCCATCCATGGCAAAAGTGCAGTATGCCCGCTAACATATGGCGTGGAAATATGCCCGGTCATTACAGCCTTTGCACCTGCCCAAAGCCCGCGTGTAAAGGGTATGGACTCCACTTCCCAAAACCGCGCCACACCGTGGTTATGAAACGCCAACTGATAGTGGCTGTCTTCATAGGTATCGCCGTGGCCAGGAAAGTGTTTTAGCGTGGCAATTACACCGCCACTTTGCAAGCCCTCTACCGTGGCAACCACGTTTAGGCTGGCGGCTTCCGCTTCATGGCCAAAGGCACGGTTGCCAATTACTGCGTTGGCAGGGTTGCTCCAAACATCTGCCACGGGTGCAAGGTTCATGTTAATGCCAAGCTCCAGCAGCCGCCGTGCGTTTTCACGCCCATAATCATAGGCGTTTGCGCCAATATCAAACGCGGCAGGTGTTGCGCCGCCAAAAAGCCGCCCAACGCGCGACACGCGGCCGCCTTCTTCGTCAGTTGAAATAAGAAGGGGCAATCGCGCCTGGGCTTGCAAGCCTGTCGTTAGTTGTTGCACTTGCTCGATGCTTTGCACATTATCAGAAAACAGGATAAACCCGCCGAATGGCACAGCTTCCAGCCAAGCCTCTACCTGCCCAACAGATGTTGTTTGCCAAGGCAAACGCGGCATGATTAGCTGGCCGATTTTCTCCTCTAACGTCAACTGCCCCAGCCAGTATTCCACAAATGGGGAAAACTGGGCTTGGGGCACATAAACGTAAAATTCGGTTTGTGTAATTGGCGGCTGGGGAATCTGCATAATCGGCGGTGAATCTATAGCAAGCTCGTTAGCAATGGGTTCTACATCTTGAGCTATGGGAACATACACCGACGGTTCACCCCGCCCACATGCAGTTAGCAAAACGACTAGCGCAATGCCAAAAAAAATTATCATTTTCATAGGGCAGCCAGTAATTTTTGCATAAATTCCCAGTGCAATTGAGCCGATGAAATGGACAGCCGTTCGTCCGGGGTGTGCAGGTCGATATTGGTTGGTCCAAAAGAGATAATATCCAGCCCTGGCAATTTTTCTGCAAAAATGCCGCATTCAAGGCCTGCATGAATGGCGGTAATTTCTGCCTCGTGGCCGTGTACTGGGGTGTAGCAAGATTGGGCTATTTTTAGCAGTTCGGAATTGGGATTATACGGCCACGCAGGTGAACGCTGCATGAATGTAACCTGCGCACCGATAAGTTCTGCAAGGGCGGTTATCTGATGTTCCATTTGTTCATTGTAAAACCTGGCCGCCCCCCGTGGGAAGGCTTGGAGTTTTACGCAGTCTTCCAGTGTTTCCGCCACACCAAGGTTGCATGACGCGTTTACCAGGCCGTCAAGCTCGGTGCTCATGTGCTGTACGCCGTTTGGCATTAGAACCAGGGCGCGTACTAGGTTGTTGCTATTGGCCATTACCTTGTCAGCAGCGGATACTTCCCAAGAAATTTGCAGTTTGCTATCCACTGCACGGTATTGTTCGGCAAAATTTTGACGGCATCTTTCCAGCGCGGCCAAAACCGCACTTTCATCTTGCGATTGGAAGGTGATGCTGGCAGTGGCCTCGCGTGGGATGGCATTTAGCTTCATTCCACCGGAGATATTAGCTATTTTCACCGACGTTTCTTCCATTAAAGCAGCTAGAGTAAGACCCAAAATGCGTAGAGAATTACCGCGCCCTTTGTGAATGTCCCCACCTGAATGACCGCCAGTTAGGCCTTTTACAGCAATTTCTATGACAGATGTGCCAGGTGCGGGGGCTTCCCATTTAGCGGGTATGATAAACTCCACTGTCGTGCCTGCCGCGCAGCCCATGATAATTTCCAAACCACGGCTATTGTCCAGGTTTAGCATTCGTGTGCCGCTAAGCAGCGTAGCGTCCAGGTTGTACGCACCTGCCATTCCCGTTTCTTCTTCCGATGTTAGCACAATTTCCAGGGCGGGGTGGGCTAGGGTTTTGTCGGCCAGCACAGCCATGCACATTGCCGTGCCCAGGCCGTTGTCTGCCCCAAGTGTTGTGCCCCGTGCTTTAATAAAATCGCCCTCTACGTATAAATCTAATGGGTCGGTTAAAAAGTCGTGGGTAGTGTCGGCATTTTTTTCGCACACCATATCCAGGTGAGCTTGTAGCAGCACGGCGGGTTTATTTTCGTAACCTGGGCTGGCTGGTTTATATATTATCAGGTTGTGCCAGTTGTCCTGTACGGCTTTGTAGCCTAGGTTTTGTGCGAAGTTTTTGATGTAGTCGCTTACGGCTTTTTCGTTACCGCTACCCCGTGGGATTTGACTAATAGCCTCGAAATGGGTGAGGACTGCTTGAGGTTGTAGGTTTGCAAGTGTCATTGTGGGTTCTCCTTTTACTATATAAGTTCAGATAGAAACGACGTGCCAAAATTGCCCGGCCACTTCCCATGGCCAAAAACGTCATACACAGTTGCTGCAACATCTGCAAATGTATCACGTGTGCCAAGGTTTGCAGGTGAAACACCCTGTCCATACACCAGTATCGGCACATATTCCCGCGAATGGTCGGTAGAACTGGTGGTAGGGTCGCAACCATGGTCGGCGGTTATAATAAGCAAATCATTAGGGCGAAGTACCGCCAGTATTTTCGGCAGTTCCCGGTCAAATTTTTCTAATGCTTGTCCATACCCATTTGGGTCATTTCTATGGCCGTACAGCATATCAAAATCAATCAAATTTGCAAAAATCAGGTCGTCTTTACCATTATCCAATGCCTCAATTATTGCCTGTGTGCTGTCTGTGTTATTCGTTGTGTGGTTAACATTTGTTACGCCTCGATTGCAAAAAATGTCTTCAATTTTGCCAATGCCTAGGGTGCTTCTGCCTTTTTCCTCTAACACATCCAGTAGGGTAGGGGCGGTTGGTGGTATGGCATAGTCCTTCCTGTTGCCAGTCCGCCTAAACGCTCCTGGCTTTCCCACAAAGGGGCGGGCTATAACACGGCCAATAAACAAATCGCCCACCAGCAACTCTCGCGCGGTTTTGCACAATTTGTACAACTCCGGTAGGGGTATGACCTCTTCATGGGCTGCAATCTGAAAAACGCTGTCGGCGGAAGTGTACACAATCGGGTGTCCTGTTTGCATATGCTCCTTGCCAAGCTCGTCCAATATGGCAGTGCCTGAGGCAGGGCAATTGCCCAGCCATTTAGGCTCGCGCCCGACGCGGTGTAGCCATTCTGTTAACATTTTATCTGGGAAACGGGTAACGGTTTTGAAGGGCGGATCCAGTACAAGGCCCATCATTTCCCAATGACCGCAGGTGGTGTCTTTTGCTTTGGTTTTCATGGTCATGCGACCGTAGGCGGCGGTTGGCGCATCTGCCATTGGCAGACGCGAGTTAGTGATATTGCCCAGACCGAGGGTAAGCAAATTGGGCAACTTAAGCCCACCACAAGCAGCCCACACATTACCTAATGTGTGGGCGCCTGTATCGCCGTAGTCTGCCGCGTCGGGTAGCTCGCCTATCCCCACGCTGTCAAGTACAATTATACATATTCGGTTGTTCATAAGACCTCCAAAGTGTTAAGTCACTTTATTATACACAAACCCATGCCACAACACTACCAAAATCTTAAAAAGCCCCAAAAAACCAAAAACAGGGTACACAAATATAACGATATTTGCAAACCCAATATGGCTAACTACCACACCGACAATGCACAGCACAGCCGCAATTTTAACATTACTAACCCTTGGCGAATTGCTACCACGGTCTTTTAGCCACTCGCTAACGGCAAAGGCGTTACATGCCGCCGTGGTCATTATCGCGGAAATTAGCACCGCCAAATAAAACCAACTAAAACCCGCCCCGTGGCGGGAAACTATGTAAAAAAACGGTATCTCCAGGTTGATTATATTTGTGTGATACAAAAATAGCGGCAGTGCCATACATAACCCAAGCAGGGTGATAACTCCACCACCAAGCAACCCACCAACCTTAGCGTCAAGTTCAGTTTTTGCCATGCCAGATGTTGCCGCCAAAATGGGCACGCCAGTTACTAAGTTATACGAGGCATAAACCACTGCAGCTAATAGCCATGCAAAACCCATCTGCCGTACATACATCATAGCAAAAACCGGGCTGGAATACGAGAAAAACGAAAACAGTCCAATAAATATCCCACCCAAAAGCATAAGAGGCGCAAGAAATAAATTAACCCGCACAATCCCCTTCAGACCAAAACAGATGACCAAAAAAACCGCGCCGCCAGCAACAATTGCGCTGGTGGAAAACGGTACGCCAAAGGCTTCGCGCCCCGTTGCACCCGCCCCAGCAAGCATTGCCACAAACAAACAAAACAGGAAAAGCACAACCATGCCTTCCATTACTGCACCCAGCCGCGCGCCAAACAAATGCTGCATTAGCTGATGGTAGTTGGAAATACCCTCCCGCCTGCATATGCGAAGCACCGCCCAGCCCACCACAGCAAACAACAGCCCAGCAATTATCATTCCCAAAAGCCCAAGCCGCCCAAAGCCTACAAAGTATTGCAAAAGCTCCTGCCCAGACGCAAACCCTGCACCAAGGAAAACCGATGCGTACACTGCCGCAATCTTTACTCCGTTCGAAATCTTATTTTGCATAAAAAAACCTCCACAAGCTATATACACAAATGTATGTAGCTTGTGGAGGAAATAGTCACTTTTTTTGCATACTGTATCGCGAAATATTCAAAAGCACTCCGACCATGGCCATGGATACCAGCAAAGACGTGCCGCCGTAGCTTATAAACGGCAAGTTAACCCCAGTATTTGGTATCGTGTTGGTAACAACACCAATGTTAATTGCGGCCTGAAAACCGATAGCAAACACAATACCCAGCGCAACCATAGAACTAAATGTATCAGGCGCGCGCATACTTGTTATTATCCCGCGCCAAATAAAAATTGCAAATAGAATAAGTACAAGCATAGCACCAGCAAAGCCAAATTCTTCAACTATAATGGAAAAAATAATGTCGTTATGGGGTTCTGGCACAAAAGATGCCTGCAAGCTGTTACCCATGCCCCGCCCAAACCAACGTCCACCGGCAATAGCATATAGCGATTGCACAGTTTGGTAGCCCAGGTCCGAAGGGTCGGAAAATGGGTCAAGCCAAACGCCAAACCTGCCACCGCGGAAACTGGCCTCGGTTACATATTCCCACCACAGGTAGCCGCCAACTAAAGCTCCGCCAACGCCGCCAGCTGCCACCAGTTTCCAAAAATGGGGGCTGGCAACAGCAATTAGCGCAAGACCAATCGCAGCGGTAATAATGCTAACGGACATACCACCTGGTAAAGCAATTAAAATAACCAAAAGCCCAACAACGCCGCCTAAGAAAACAATGCCATAAAACGTCCTAGGCGACTTTGGGTATCGCTCGACAATGTATGCCATCATAAATATAATGGCCGCACGCGCAACCTCCGATGGCTGAAATTCTACGTTAATACCGGGTATCATTATCCATCTTGTAGCACCACCACGTGTTTCGCCAAAAAATATAACCATTATCAACAGCACAACGGAAATGCCGTAAATAAATGTAGACATTGGGCGAATGAGCTCGTAGTTGAAGGAGGACAAAAATAGCATAATGCCAAAACCCGCCGCCGCAAACATTATGTTACGGCGCAAGAAATGGAACGGGTCGCCCATACGGATGCCAGCCAAAACATAGCTGGACGAAAACACCATTATCACACCAAACAGCACCAGTACTATTGTAACAAGCAACAACATATAGTCCACCGAACCTACAACGCGTACCTCTGCATTAGGGTCACGCGTGGCGACGCGGCGTTCTGCAGCTCGCGACGGACTTCGGTTATCATCTGTATAAGATTCCGCTAGTACGGAACGTGTTCTCCCTGCCATACAGCCTCCTTAAATATCTCTCCGCGTTCTTCAAAATTTTTGAACATATCAAAACTAGCACAGGCGGGGGAAAGTAGTACCTTGTGGCCTGGTTTGGCCAAAGCCTTCGCCCGCGCAACTGCTTCTTGTAACGAAAATGTAATTTCGTATCTAGTAAAGCCCAATTTTTTGCAGGTGTCAACTATTTTTTGCGTTGTTTCGCCCAAAACAATCAAATTTGTCACTTTTTCGCCAAACGTCTGCACCCAACTGGTGAAATCAGTGTCTTTGTCAGACCCGCCGCCAATTAGAATTATCGGGCCCTGTAGTGCTTCTATTGCCTTAATAGCAGCGTCGGTATTTGTGGCCTTAGAATCGTTATAATATTCTACGCCGTTTAGTGTGGCGATATGCTCTAATCGATGTGGTACACCGCGAAATGAGCGTAACCCTCGTGCAATAATTTCTGCAGAAACACCTGCACACAGTGCTATTGCCGAAGCAGCTAATGCGTTTTCGGGCATGATTTTTAGCGTGGCTATTTGGGCAATTTTCTGCTCGTGTTGACCGATTTTTCCTATTATATAGCCGTCCTGCAAAAATACGCCCTGTTGCAAAATTTCCTTTGTAGAGAAAAATACAGTATGCCCAGGGGGCTTCATTGTCCGAGTTATTTCAATATCATAATTAAGTACGCAAATATCGTTTTCATTTTGGTTTTCAAAAATGCGTGACTTCATGGCGATGTAGTTTTCCATGGTGCGGTGGCGGTCAAGGTGGTCTTCTGTCATGTTAAGCACAGCAGAAATTGTTGGCTTAAACGCCGCGATTGTTTCCAATTGGAAGCTGGAAATTTCCGCAACTACAATGTTTTCTTCTGCCAAGGTGGTAACTAACTCCGTTAGCGGAATGCCAATGTTCCCCCCAACAACCGTGCCAGAGTTGTGAAGTTTTAGTATTTCACCAACCAATGTTGTGACAGTGGTTTTTCCGTTTGTGCCCGTTATCGCAAGCATTGGACATGGGCATAAGCGGTAGGCAAGTTCGGCCTCGCCCCATACGGGAATGCCCAGTTCTTCGGCCTTTTGCACAAAGGGTGCGTACACCGATATGCCTGGGCTGATTATAATAAGGTCAAAAATATGGACGATATCATCCGGGTTTTGCCCCAGGTAGGTTTCCAGGCCAACTTCCACGTGATTATACGTCCACTCAATTTCCGTTTTCATGTCTTGCACACTCACGTATGCTCCAAGTTGCGCTAATAGCCTTGCAGCGGATTGGCCGCTCTTCGCCATGCCGCAGATTAGAATTTTCTTATGTTTGAACATAGTACTAAACCCCCATTATAGCCAAATACCCCAGCAAACAAGCCATTGCCGTTACAACGCAAAAAAACGCGACAATTTTCGTCTCTGGCCAGCCAATCAACTCGAACGAGTGATGAATTGGTGTCATAGGGAAAATGCGCTTGCCCTTTGTTAACTTGAAATATGTTACCTGCATGATTACGGTCGCGCTTTCAACAACATATATAATGGCAACGATAAGCAAAAACAGCGGCATTTGCAGCATTAGCGCAATGGCCGCCACAAAACCGCCTAACGCCAGCGACCCCGTGTCCCCCATAAAAACCCGCGCGGGGTGCGAATTAAACAACAAAAAGCCCATTAGGCTACCAACCGCCGCGCCTGCCACAGGCAAAACAGGCGAGCCAATTATCCATGCCGCAAACATAAAAAACACTGCAATTATGGCTGTAACACCTGTTGCCAAGCCGTCTAGGCCGTCTGTAAGATTTGCGCCGTTGGTACTGCTTAAGAAAATCAGCACTATAAAAGCCGGGAATAAAATGCCCACATCAAAGGTTAGTTCCGGGAAAAATGGTATAAGAATTTCCGTTGTGTATCCAGGCAAGGTGCGCCAATGAAACCAGAAACCCAGTGACACAACAAGCTGCAATGCGAGCTTTTGCCATGCCCGAAGTCCCAAAGACTGCCTTTTTATTTTTTTGAGATAGTCGTCGATAAAGCCGATTACGCTAAACCCAACCGTAACTAAAGTTATTGCCATTGCGTGAGGGTTGCCACGCATGAAAATAACTGCGGCCAGCACAAAGCTGAGCACAATCATAATGCCGCCCATGGTTGGTGTGCCCGCTTTTTTCAAATGGGATTGGGGGCCGTCGCCTCTAACTTGCTGGCCAAAACGCAGCTTGCGCAAGGCGGGAATAAGTATTGGGCACAGCACTATATTTGCCAGAAAGGCAATTAGCACCGCGTACACGGCTGTGTTCATTGAGTAATCCATACAGTAACAGTCCTTTGGGTTAAATTATTACAAGATTTGCTTACTTCAACTTCTCTATTATCCGTTCAAACGCCATCCCGCGGGAGGCTTTTACCAACACCAAATCGCCCTCCAGTAACAACCCGTCGAGCTTTGGCAAAAATTCATCCACTGTAGCGAAGTATTTGCACTCTTCACCAAAACCTTCAAATATAAACCGCGACTGCGGGCCTACTGCCACTAATAAATCTATGCCCAATTCCGCCGCAAAAGCACCAATTTCTCTATGTCGCACTTCAGACATATGACCTAATTCGTTCATGTCGCCAAGTATCGCCACTTTGCGCTTGGCCGCGCCCTGGCCACAGAGAATTTTTAGTGACTCTATTACGGCTGTGGGGCTAGCGTTGTACGCGTCGTTTATTATGGTTTTGCCGCCAATTTCTTGTACGGTAAGTCGCCCGGATGGTGGTACAAAATCGTCAAATCCTTGAGTAATTTCTTCCGGCGAAACACCAAGTTCGATACCCACAGCCGTGGCCAATAAGGCGTTCATAACCATGTGCGCCCCCGGTAACGGCACGTTAATGTGAATATCATGCCCGCGCCAGTTTAAATGGCAATCAGAGCCTTCCAGGAATTTTTCCTGTGTGCTAACGATATTTGACACGCTCGGGAATTGCACGTTAAACGGTTCGCATTTTGTGGCGGCAATTGGTCCTGTAAGTAATGGGTCGTTGCCGTTTAGCACTACCACACCGCCTGGGCTCATACCGTCCACAATTTCTAACTTTGCGTGCAAAATACCTTCTCGGTTTTCAAAATTTTCGATATGCGCCTCTCCGATGTGGGTGATAACCGCTACATCTGGTGCGCCAATTTTGCTTAATTCGTGAATTTCCATGGCGTGGTTCATGCCCATTTCCAGTACCAACGCCTCGTCGTCTGCTTCTAGCTGGAATATTGACAGCGGCAAGCCTATATCATTGTTGAAATTGCCCAAAGTCTTTTTTGTTTTGTATTTGCGGGCCAGAACGTGATAAATCATGTCCTTTGTGATGGTTTTGCCTGCGCTGCCTGTTACGGCCACAACCTTGATATTTCGTTTGCGGCGGTAGTATGCGGCAAGTTCCATTAACGCACGGCGAGTGGATTTCACCAGAATTAGCGGAATGTCAGAGGGGATATCTGCCCGTTCCGTTAGTGCGCAAATCGCACCTTTTTCTGCTGCCCCATTTATATAGTTATGGCCGTCGAAAAATTCGCCTGGGATAGGTACAAACAGCGCGCCTGGCATATGCTTGCGGCTGTCGGTGGAAATTGAGATTATATTGGGGACAACAGTATTATGCAACATTTGCCCGTCGACGGCTTGTAGAATTTCTTCTATTGAAAGGTTCACGCCATTTATTGCGCCCGCCTTTGTTTCGGGCGCGATAAATGGCGCCCCTACAAGCGGATTCTCATTGAGAGCATGGTTTTTGCAACATGGTGTGAGACTCCCCACAGCCTCCACCGCTGTGTCATAATCACTAAAGGGGTATTTCACCCCGTTAATATCTTGATAATCTTCATGTCCCTTACCGGCAATAATCAAAGCATCGCCAGGTTTCAACATTTTTACCCCTGCAAAAATCGCATCCCTGCGGTTTTCGCATATTTCATACGGGGTAGGGGTTTTCTCTACACCTACAGTAATTTGTTCAATTATCGCAAGCGGGTCTTCCGTCCTTGGGTTATCAGATGTAACAATGCAAAAATCCGATAATTCCCCTGCAATTTTCCCCATAATCGGGCGTTTGGTGGTGTCTCGGTCGCCGCCGCAACCGAACAGGGTTATAACCCGCCCGGGTATTACTTCCTTTATAGAAGAAATAGTGTTTTCCAGCGCGTCGGGGGTATGGGCAAAATCTACAAATATTTGCACACCAAGCTCGTTTGGCACAGCCTGAATGCGCCCTGCAACGCCGGAAACAGTGGATATTACGCTACTAAGCAGCGGCAAATCGCAAGTACCGATAACTCCGATAGTTGCCAAAATGTTGTAAACATTAAACTTTGCACCTAAGTTTAATGTGAATTTTTCGCCCATCAAATTAAAAGTGCTGGAACTTTCGGTACAAATAACGTCGTTTGCTCTTAGGCTGGCATCTTTATCTATACCATATGTCACATAGTTATCATGTCCTAAGTGGTGTAGCATAACCTTTGTATAGTCGTCATCTGCGTTTAGCACGGCAAATTTACTTTGCGCAAAAAGTTGCGCTTTTGCGGCGGCATAGTTTTCCATTGTGCCGTGGAAATCTAAATGGTCTTGCGTTAAGTTGGTAAATACGCCTGTTTCAAACTCCAGCCCCTCCATTTTATGCAGTGCCAATGCATGAGAAGATACTTCCATTACAACAAACTCCACCTCTTCTGCCGCCATTTTAGCGAAAATACTGTGCAGTTCAAGAGGGTCGGGTGTTGTGGACGTAGCAAAGGGGATATCGAGGGTTTCGCCACTCGCATTTATGCCGAGTTTAATGCCTAAAGTGCCGATAATGCCGGTTTTGTAGCCCAACTTGCGCAATATTTCATCAATAAAATGCGTAACGGTTGTTTTGCCATTTGTGCCGGTAACGCCAATTAGCCGCAATTTTTTAGCCGGGTGGCCATAAAAATTTGCGGCAATAAAAGACATTGCACGTCTCGCGTTTTCTACGTGAATTACTGTCACGGTCGGTGGGTAGCAGCTTTGGTGTTCGTCTACTAAAACAGCCGTTGCACCTTTTGCGGCGGCGGAGTCTATAAAGCTGTGGCCATCTACCGTCAAGCCCCGTAAGCAGATATACATCCCGCCAGGCTGGACTTTTCGGGAGTCTATGGTAATAGAAGAAATCTTCGCACTTGATGGATGAGTGCCTGTTTGTAAAATCTTGTGTGAAATTCCGTTAAGTAACGCGCTAAGTTGCATATCTGCCTCCAAACCAGTTGGTAAGAGTTTCTTACCAACTGAATTTCATTTACATATTTTTACCATTTATATCACATTTTCAAAATTTCTGCAATGCTCCACATTGTCCTATTCATATTCTTCAAAACGAACACTAACCAGCTTAGATATTCCTTGCTCTTCCATGGTAATCCCGTACATATGATCGGCGGCCTCCATTGTGCCTTTGCGGTGGGTGATGATTATAAACTGTGTGCCCTTTGCGTATTCCTTCAAATAGGAAGCAAAGCGTGTCACATTTGCGTCATCCAGCGCGGATTCAATTTCATCCAGCACACAAAATGGCGAGGGCTTTAGACGAAGTATCGCAAAAAGCAGCGCGATGGCTGTAAGTGCTCGTTCACCACCGGAAAGCAACATAAGATTTTGCAGGCTTTTACCAGGGGGCTGGGCAATAATTTCTATGCCCGATTCTAGTACATTGTCCATGTCCAACAGCCGTAGCGATGCCTTGCCGCCAACAAACATTTGTTGGAAAACTTCCGAAAAGTGTTCGCCAATTAACTTAAATTGCTCGGCAAACTGCTCTTCCATTTGCGTTGTAAGCTGCTGGATAAGCTCGGCTAAAGTTGTTTCCGCCTCGATAATATCCGCCCGCTGAGTGGTGAGAAAGTCGTGTCGGGTGCTAATTTGATTATATGCCTCAATCGCGCCAATATTAACATTGCTCATGCCAGAAAGTTGCGTACGTAGTTCCTGGGCGGTTTTACGCAGAGTTGTGTCGGAAATGTCTGTGCGCTTGAAAAGGTTGGCCTGTTGGTATGTTAGCTGATATTCATCCCAGATTTCATCGTGTAGGCGGTGGCTGGTGGCGTCTAGTTGCTCTTTTCGCATTTCCAGGCGGGCGATTTCCCGCTCTATATGTGCGGAAGAGTCTTGATAGGCGCGTTCGTCTTCTTCGGCTTTGTCTATGGCCGCGTCCAATTGAGTTTTCTCTTCTTCGATGGCTGACAGGTTTTGGCGTACTTCTTCCAGGCGAGTATTTAGATTTGCTTGAAGAGTACGGATTTTTTCCGCGTCGGTTGCGCCTGTTTTTTCTGCTTCTTCGTTTTTGGTTATTTCAGCTTGCATGGTGCGTTTTTCTTCTTCTAAAACGGCGTGTTCACGTTTTATACGTTCTATGTTACGTTCCGCTTCACCTGTGCGCTCGGTTTGGCGGCTTATTTCTATTTTAAGGTCGGTTAGGATGTCGGCTTCTTCGGTTTGCTCCTGCCTGTTTTTTTCTAGGGAACGCTGGTATTCCTCCAGGGCGGCGTTAGCGTTTTGCACATCTTGTTCGCGCACGGCAAGTTCTGCCTTTGCTTCCCGTATTAGGCGGTTGGTGTCTACCAGGCGTGTCATTATTTTGTCGTTGTCGTTGGCATATTCGCTGGCTTGGTTTTCTAGGTTTTGTGTGTTTTCGGTAGCGGTGGCCAGGCGGTTTTTTAGCCGCTCTGTTTCTAGGGTTAGTGCCTGGACTTCATCTTGGGCAGTTCGTAGGGTTTCTTCTGTTGTTTGGCGTTTTGCCCGTAGGTTTTGTTTTTCTGCTGTTAGTTGGTCGTAGCTGTTTTGCAATATAGCTACGCTTTTTTTCAGCTCTTCGATATGGCGGGCGCGGCCTATTATGCTAGCACTTCGACTATTTGTTGCCCCGCCGGATATTGCGCCGCCGGGGCTTAGTCTCTCGCCGCTTAGGGTAACAATTTTGTATGAATATCTGTGCTTTTTGTTGAGTGCTAGGGCGTTGTCCATGTTGTCCATAATAATTATGTCGCCCAGAAGTTGCGCGATTGGTTGGGAATACTCCGCCTCATGTGTCACCAAGTTTGCGGCAATGTCAATTACGCCGGGCTCATTTGCCAAGCGTGAAATGTCTATTGTCCTGCCTTTTACTGCTGTGAGCGGCAGAAAAGTTGCGCGGCCGGAACGGGTTTCCTTTAGCATATTTATGGCCAGCTTTGCGTCGTCTTCTGTTTTTGTAACAATGTTTTGCGCGTTGCCGCCCAGTGCGGTTTCTATTGCTGTTTCGTATTTTTCTTCAACGCCGATTAGTTCGCTTATCGCGCCGCAAATGCCTGCGAATTTGGGGTCAGTGGCTTTTTTGCGTAGGACTGTTTTTGTACTTTGGTAAAAGCCCTCCAGTTGAGACTCCAGGTCTGCCAAGGCGCGGTGGCGGCTGGCTGTAACGGTTAAGGTTTCTTGGGCTTTTCGCAGTTCTGCGTCTAGTGTTTGGTTTTCCTCTACAAGTTGACGATATGCGGCGGTGAAATCTGCTACAGCTTTTGCACTGTGTTTTAGGTCTTCTTCGCATTCGCGCAGGGCTTTTTCGGCGACCTCTTTTAACTGCGTTTGCTCGGCTAGTTTTGAGTCGTGGTGCATGACTTGGGTGTCTAGCTGCTCTTTGTCTTCTTCCAGGCGATGGTATGTGTTTTCCATGTCCAATACTGCGGCGTGGCTGTTGGCGCGTTCGTTTACTGCGTTTACGATTGCTTGGTTGTGGGCTTCCAGTTCGGCAGAGCCTTCACGCAGGGCGTCTTCCATTTGGGCAGAAAGTTCGATATGTTTGGTTAGTTCGGCTTGCAGTTCTGCTATTTTTTTTCCGGCGGCTTGGAGTTTGCTTTCTTCAGCCATTTGCTCTTCTGTTTTTTCAAATATGCTTTTTTCGCGTTTTTCCACCTCTGCATATAGGCGCAAGTACTCGTGCTGTAATTGTTCGGATTTATTTTGCAAAAGCCTGGCATCGCCTTCAGCTTTTTCTATTGCGGTGGTTACTTCCAACAAAGTTTCGTTGGCTTGGCGGTAAGCTAGGTCGGTATTTGTGGCACGGCTTTTAAGGCCTTCGCCAGCCTGGCGGGCTTCTTGTAGGCGGCGTTTGCCGTCCTCGAATTGTGTTGTGCTGTTTTCAAATGTTTCCTGTATATGTGCGAGTTCGGTTTCGATTTTTGCTATTTCGTACAAAAACATATTTAGGTGGATGGTTTTGTACTCGTCTCGCAGGGCTAGGTAGCGTTTTGCCTCTTCTGACTGCTGTTGCAGGGGTTCTAGCTGCTCTTCTAGCTCTACTATTATGTCGTCTACCCGTTCGCGGTTTTGGCGTTCCCGCTCCAGCTTGGAAAGTGCTTCGTTGCGGCGGGATTTGTATTTGCCTATGCCCGCGGCTTCTTCAAATATATGGCGGCGGTCTTCGCTCCGCAGGGAAAGGATTTCGTCAATTCGCCCTTGGCCTATAATCGAATACCCGTCGCGCCCAACGCCTGTGTCCATGAACAGCATTTGAATATCCTTCAAACGACATGGCTCGCCGTTAATGGAATATTCACTCTCGCCACTGCGATACACCCGCCGCGCAACAGAAATTTCTGCAAAATCAAGGGGAAGTTTGCGCTCGGCGTTGTCGATTCGCATAATAATTTCGGCGTAACCCAAGGGACGCCTATGGGCTGTGCCTGAGAAAATTACGTCTTCCATTTTGCCGCCGCGTAGTTGTTTGGCACTTTGTTCGCCCAGCACCCAGCGCAACGCGTCGGAAATGTTTGATTTACCGCTGCCGTTTGGCCCAACCACGCCGTTTAGGCCTGTGGAAAGGTCTAGCACAGTGCGGTCTGCAAAGGATTTGAAGCCTGTAAGCTCCAACCGTTTTAGATACATATAAAAACTCCATTAAAAATTAAATTTGTATGACATTCGGGTTTTATTATGCTATAATAGACAGAAGAACGCAAGGAAATTTGCGTTAATAATTTTAGGAGGCGGTTTTTATGGTTAAATTTTTGGCTGGCCTAAAAGGCGAAGGCAAAACCCGTAAACTAATCGACATGGCAAACGAAAATGTAAAGGTAACAGATGGGCACCTGGTTTTTATTGACGACGACAGGCGTCACAGTCGCGACCTGCACCGTGATATTAGATTTGTAGAAGCAGAAAAAGGCCTGCTGGCCAACTATCGTGAGTTTGTTGGCTTTGTTTTGGGTATTTTGTCACAAAACAACGATATCACTCACATTTATGTAGACGGGCTAAGTAATATTATTACCAGCATTTGTGACATAAGCCCAGAAAGTGAAGAAATTATTAAGTTGAAAAATCGTTTGGAAGTACTTGCGGCTAAAGAAGATGTTGGATTTACCGTGACATTGCACTGCAATGTGGAAGACTTGCCGGAAGAGATTAAGAGTGTACTTATATAGGAAGATATGACAAAGCCCCCGTTTCTCGGTTGAGAAATGGGGGTTTTTTTTATGTTCGCAACCGCCGTCGTTTCGCTTTTTCCTCTGCAAAAAATTTAACGATGGGCACAAGCACCATAGCCGCTACGCCGCCGGCAAAGCCGTTATTATACAAATTCATTCCACCATGGAAAATTGCAACGTGTATAGACAGCGACAAATGTACAAACCCTGCAACCAGCCCCCATTTCCACCCAAACCTTGTTGCCATGGGTGCAAGACATGTGGCAAACAGCGTTGCCACCAAAAAGGCACGGTTATTTATTGGTGCGCCCGTTAGTAAAAAACTCGCCCCAGCCGCCATCATCGCGCCTGACATTAAAATTACAGAACTGATAATAGGCTTGCCAAACGCCCCAAAACCAATGGTGGAAATTAACCCGCCAATTACAATGCCGTTATACTCACCCCGTATGACAAACATGAATGTTACGCAAATAAGCCCTAAAATTCCCATGGAAAGATAGGCGATGTTGGAATATTTTTTATAGTAGTCGTAGTCTTCTGCGTCGATTCGCAAAAGTTCTTTGATGGAAAGCCGCTTCGCACGGCTTAAAAGCCCGCAGAGAATATAGTAAACTGACATAACAATAGAAAAAGTAGCAAGCTGTAAGTTGTAGCCGCTACTCCAATTATCAACTATTTCCTGGGTAATACCCAATGTGCGAAACACTGCAAAAGCACCAACGGCAAAAACACCTGCCGCAAAACCTACATTATATAGTAAATATCCACCATGTGCCTGACGCAATGCCGCGGCAAAAGGCGTCATAATAAAACCCACAAACAGGCCAATGGTAATGCCGATGAACAGCCCAATTACTGTAACCCAAACCGTATGCATATTTTCAAAAAACGTGAACGGTGTAGGCACATCATAAAAAAACGCAAAACGCGTAACAATTGGCGCAAGGCATGTGGCCAAAATAGACGGCAGTACGCAACTACGATGGGGTGTGCCCGTATACTTACTATACAGCCATCCGCCCACGATAATCGGCAACATATTAACAGGATTTTTGCCAAAAAACGCCATGGCAATAACCACGCCCAGGGTGGCAATAGCCAGGCCGCTTGGTTCGTGCTTGGCCACGCGCATTGCGCCAATGGCCAATAGCCCCGCCAAGGCCACGTTTACGAAGGCAGCACCAATGCCGCCTACAGCTATGTAATCTGTAATTAAAATATCGGTGGAAATAATAATCGCCCACAACCCGCGAAAAATATTGTATGGCGTGTCGAAGATGAAGCCCTGGGCAATCATAAGCAAGAACAGTAGAATGTGGACGCGATATGGTTTTTCCAAAAAATTTTGCTGGAATGGTTCGTGGTTGCGGATTTTTGTAAGCATTTTATCCTCCATTTTCACTGGAATTTCGCGCGAAAACGCATATCACTTTTATTCTACCCAAAGATTGCTAGATAAGCAAGAGTGAACGAAAAAATTTTCAACTGGAATCTAAGCACGCGAAGCGTGCGCATTTCGTGCAGTGCAAATTTCAACTGGTAACCAGATCCAACCATTTGACGATTTTTGCAAAATCTGTTACAATATTAAGATTTTCATGAGCACATAATAATAATCAATTTATAATCAAACTTTATATTGCACTATTGCCAATCACATAGTAAAATGTAGTTGGTTGCGGCGGGTACCCGCCGTGACACACTCCAACCCCAGAAAGGAGCTGATCAATTTGGTATATTTAGGGTGGTTCTTGTCCTAACCTAAAAGGGACAAAGCGGGGAGGTGCATTTTGCACCTTCCCTTTCTATTGAAATGGGGGCGTCGCCCCCAAACCCCCGCCGTTCCGCTGGGGAAACCCCCGCCGTTCCGCTGGGGAAACCCCCGCCGTTCCGCTGGGGAAACCCCAGCTACACTTCCTCACCTCGCCGTTGGCTCGGCTCCGGGGAAGCGGCGTAGCCACTTCGGAAAATAAAATCTAAAAAAGGAGGCACGAAGATGAACAACAAAATCTATAAACATGATAGCGCAACACACCCCCATCGACTGATAAGAGAGGTATTATATTTTGAAATATGTAAACGCCAAGGAAGTGCTTCCCCCTGAGATATTGGCATTAGTGCAAGAATATTCTGGCGGCGCACTGATATATGTTCCCAAAAAAGATGACGACAAAATCGGGTGGGGGCAAAAAAACGGAGCGCGTACACATGTACACTCCCGCAACATTAACATAATGGACGCCTATAGAAAAGGCGCAAGCATATGCGATTTAATGATAGAGTACTGCCTGTCCGAGGCTAGTATTCGAAAAATATTGTATACTAAAAAGCCGATAACAGCATAAGTAATTGTTAGCTACAAAATCCAACTGGTTTGATTTGGTTACCAGTTGGATTTTTTTATGTGCACAAATCACTGGAAAAAATTACATTGCCTTAAGTTTGCTTGAAATATTCGTGTGTTTGTGCTATAATTTACCACAAACAATATGACATATGGGTATGTTTTCAAAGGGGTATATTTATGAATGCGTTGCGAAAATTATTGGTTTGTGCTCTTGCTTTTGTCCTTGTGTTTAGCGCATTGCCCATTGTGCCTGTACAGGCAAATGTAGTGCAAAGTGGCACATTGGCAGGGGTAGGGGGCGCGCCTTGGCGGATATATGCCGATGGTACGCTGGTAATAGGTGCGGGCAGAATAAACAACACCGTTGCATTAAGCCCATGGATTTCATTTAGTGGTGACATTCTTAACATTGTAATTGAAGGCCCGGCACAGGGCATGAATATGCGTGACTTGTTCAATGGTTTGACAAATGTGCAAACTGTCACGGGGCTAGAGAATATAGACACAAGTACTGCAACAAGATTTGACAGTATGTTTAGAGGTATGAGAAATCTTACCTCTATTAGTGGTGTTTCAGGGTGGGATACAGGCAATGTAACCCGCATGGAAAATATGTTCCGCGATGCCAATAGCCTTACAGCTGTGGACGTGGGGGGATGGGACACTGGCCGCGTAACCAACATGGGAAGTATGTTCCGAGAAAACTTCGCCCTTACAACATTAGATGTGGCCAACTGGGATGTAAGTAGTGTAACCAGCATGAACTCTATGTTCCGTGGCCGCACCCCTAGTGATATCAATCCAAACACAGCCCACGGAATAACCGCATTAGATGTGTCAAACTGGAACACCAGTAGTGTAATCGACATGGGGGATATGTTTTTTAACGCTAGGAATCTAACAACGCTAGATGTTTCCGCTTGGGACACCAGCAATGTTAGAAACATGGCAGCTATGTTTTCTGCTGCACACTTTACCACAGACCAACAATACATGGGACTAACCACTTTGGACGTTTCCAACTGGGATACCAGCAATGTAACTAATATGCGAAATATGTTTATGCACGCAAGCAATTTGACTGCGCTAGATGTATCTAACTGGGATACAAGCAATGTTACACTCATGCAACATATGTTCCGCAATGTAACAAATGTTCCCGTATTAGATGTATCTAGCTGGAACACTGGCAGTGTTACCCGCATGGATGTAATGTTCCATTCAGTCACAGTAAATGCACTGGATGTGTCTGGCTGGGATACTTCAAGCGTAACCGCAATGAACAGTATGTTCCAAGGCGCAAGCAATTTAACCCAATTAGATGTGTCCAACTGGGACACCAGCAATGTGGTAGTTATGTCCAGTATGTTTAACGGTGCAAGCAGCCTTGAACAACTTGTAACTACACACTGGAATACCGAAAATGTAACACGTATGGATAGTATGTTTATAGGCGCAAGTTCTCTTCACACATTAGATGTATCTGGTTGGGATACTGGGCGTGTAACTCGGATGGACTCCATGTTCCGTGACACCGCGTTAAATGTAATAGACGTGTCAGGATGGGATACTGGCAGGGTAACGCGCATGGATAATATGTTTCGGAATGTAAGCACCGTAACTACACTAGACGTGTCTGGTTGGAGCACGGTTAATGTAACGTCCATGACAAGTATGTTCCATGGTGCGGCAGGGGTAACCGCCCTAGATGTGTCTGGCTGGAATACTTCCAACGTAACTCATATGGCAAACCTATTTAACATGTCAACACTACCGACAGAAACGGCAATAAGCACAATAACCGAGCTAGATGTATCCGGCTGGAACACTAGCAATGTAATTCTCATGAATCATATGTTCGCCAATATGCGCGCTGTAACCGAGCTGGAAGTATCTGGCTGGGATACCAGCAATGTAACGAATATGACTGCCATGTTCAGCGATGCTCGTGCTCTAACCACCATAGATGTATCTGGCTGGAACACAAGTAGAGTAACATCCATGCAAAATATGTTTGTACGAACCAACGAGTTAATGGATTTAGATGTATCTGGCTGGGATACCAGTAATGTAACGGATATGCGAAGTATGTTTCACACAAGTGGCGTAAGATATTTAGATTTGTCTGGTTGGGACACTAGAAATGTAACACTTATGCAGGCTATGTTTCAAAATGCATCTGCTTTAAGACGCATACATGTAGGCAATTATTTCATAAATAGTACTGCTGTTAATCTGGTAATTCCAAATCCACCTAACAATACCGAATTTACGGGGCTATGGTTAAACATAGAGCCGCCAGGCGGTGTGCTACCAGTTACATCGGCACAAATGATGGCTTTATTCCAAACACCTGCGTCTGACACCAATCCCCAGCCTTCACCAGGCATTTGGGTTTGGGAACGCCATGAAGGTATTGTAATGCTATCCTCTTACCCCATACATCGATTTCCAACAAGGGCAGTAGGATACACATATGTACCCACGCTATCTGTAGCAGTAGCAAACGCAGGCAGAACAAATATTATTGTACCCTTGACCGTTACATTATCTGGCCCCGACGCAGATGAGTTTGAACTAGATTTAAATATGCCACCAGGAATAATAGCGGTAGGCGACTCCTTGGCAGATGCATTTTTTATTGTACCACGCATCGGACTTGACGCAGGAACCTATACCGCCACTGTTACCGTAGGCGGCATAGGTATCAATACCGAAACCTTCGATGTTAGCTTTACTGTCCTCCCCAACTCTATTGAATACGCCGCTGTCTCCTTTGCGGACGCTGTTTTTAACGGCAACCCACATACACCATCCATGACAGTCACCCTGCAAGGAGAAGTTTTGGTTGAAGATGTGGACTTTGTAATTGAATCATGGAATAACAATATAAACGCTGGCAATTCAAGCTCGGCTAATCCACCGTCGGTTACAATCCGTGGCATAAATAACTTCGACTATACAGGTAGTGTGGCAACTAGAGAGTTTACTATCCGACCCAGGCCTGTATCAGTAACCATCCCAGGTGGGTTCAGAATTACGAAGGTATATGACGGCACAACATCAACAAACTCTGCTAGCCACACTGGTGATTTAAACCTTTCAGGCGCACTAGAAAACGACAGCACTCGCCTAAGAGTGGAATGGACCAGTATCGACGATTTCCCTGCCGCAGATGTTGACGACTACGAACTTACATTGCGTGGCCTTCACCTAGTAAGCAGAAATAGCGACAACTGGCACCTCAACTATGATCTGGAAATTGCCATTTTAACGGAAGTGCCCGGGCGTATAACCCCTGCAACCTTAGCATCAACCACGATAACTCGTAATGTAGCACCAGGTGCTGTGCGCACTGTTTCCATTCCGCTAGCTGACATTACCCCCAAGCCGAACGCCCCGATGGTACTTGGCAGCTATAATGTCGAAATTTTCGGCTCGACTGGAGATTCTGTTCACGCCACCGCGGAAATAGCAGGCGGCTATCTGATAATAACGACCAGTGCCAATAAAGCAGAGGGCGATACAGAAACAATTACAATCCAGTTCGAAACACAAAACTTTGGCAATATAAATGTGCCAGTTGTGCTAAACACAACAGCGGCACAAGTATTTACTGTAACCTTTAACTTGGGCGGCGGCAATCTTACCAGTGGCAATCTTTCCCAAACTGTGGAATACGGCAGCGGGGCTACCCCACCAGTTGTGTATAAACTGGGCTACACATTTACAGGCTGGGAAGCAAGTATAGCGAATAAAACTCCAGACAATATAACGGCCAACGTAACTTTCACAGCTACATGGAGCACAGTTCTGCCAACCATCATCCTTACACCAAGCGATGTGACTATAAACAACACAAACCAGACTGTTAGCGTAACCGTTGGCGGCACTGCTACTGGCGCAATTGTACTGGATGGCAACCTTCCATCTGGCGTTTTGGCTACTGTAAATGGAGATGAAATTACAATAACGGGCACACGTCCCGAGTATGGTCAGCCCGCAATAATCGGTAATTTTATAGTAACTGTTACCCGCGGCGGTGTGACAGAAACCCTTTACGTTAATGTAAACCTAACGCCATATTCATCTGTGCCGCCACTGCTAGAGAATTATGTTACCTATGTACTAGAAGGCATTCTGCCAATACCGATTGCAAACGTAACAACGCCCCAGGCATTAGAGCCATATGTAGTTGTGCCTGTTGCGCAATGGCCAACAACCACAGCTACCACGAATGCTGAAGGTATCCCAGGCACATGGACATTTAGCGGCTGGAGCACCAGCCATGTTTCGTTAAATGGCGCGTCTCCAAATCAAGTATTTATCATGCCCAATCATGATGTTGTTTTTACAGGAAGTTGGACATTCACCGCAGCCAGTTTTAATGTAAATTTTGATTTAAACGGTGGTAGCCTTGCCAGCGGTGAGATTTTACAACTTGTTATGTACGGCAATGCCGCAACGCCACCGATTGTCACCCGCTACGGATACAATTTTATCGGCTGGGTGTCAAATGTAGCTGGCATGACCTATGGCGATATTAGAGCAAATGTAATTTTAACCGCCCAGTGGATGGCAATACCCGTTGAGCCAGAGTTGCCGCCCATGTTGTTCGAACCGCAGCCACATCCACAGCCTCCTACCGTGCAATATGTGCCTTCATATACTCCTACTCCTGCGCCCCAATTGCCTTTGGTGCGCCCACGGCCACGGCCAACACCGCTGCCAGAGACACCGACTCCAGACGAAATAGACTACGACCAGCCTCTATCGCCACAACGAGAGACAGAGTTCAACCGTGCGTATATGTTTGGCGATAGGGATGGGAATTTCCACCCAACACGCAATCTAACCCGTGCAGAGGCCGCAACTATGCTGGCAAGGGTGATGTTGCTGGATTTTAACCACGGAGTAAACACACTGCCGCCTGTCATGACAAGTTTTAACGTATTCGCAGATGTAAATTATGACCAGTGGTTTTACTACTATGTAGCCTGGGCGTATAATGCAGGGCTGGTGCAGGGCCACGCAGGTTTGTTTAGACCTCAAGACCCAATTACACGGGAAGAGTTTGCCGCACTATTGGTACGCGCAACGACCGCACCCATTGCAGGCACATTACCCTTCCGCGATAGCGAAAGTACAAGCAATTGGGCACGGGCATATGTAAACGCCGCCCACCAAAGACAATTGATAGTTGGTGACCTTACCGGCAACTTCCGCCCACGGGAAAATATAACCAGGGCAGAAGCCGCAACAGCTATAAATCGTTTACTGCTGCGGCTGGACAGCCGTACAGCACTATACATCGCATATGTGGAAAACATGGCCGTAGCCAGGGAGTTTAATGATATTTGGCCAACGGCATGGTATTATGCATCGGTTTTGGCGGCGGCCAACGATCATTATTTGGCAAGGGGCAGTAACGGAGCAATTGAATGGGTGTATATAGTGGAGAAATAAAGCGCGCTTGCGAGCGCGTTTCGTGAAAACCAATTTTCTAGGGATAAAAAAAAATTTCAACTGGTTGGATTTGGTTACCAGTTGAATTTTTTTTGTACGAAATGCGCCCCCTACAACTTTGTCATCCTGAACTTGTTTCAGGATCTAACCATATAAATCAGTTAGATTCCTGGTCAAGCCAGGAACACGTCATTCTAATTTAGCGAACAAAGTTCGATTTTATGCGAAAAATGATATTATTTCTCACAGAGAACGCGGAGATCACAGAGAAAAGAGCAAAATTG
>Ga0123355_10000384_pt1 | contig 57071 bp, 55 predicted proteins | sample TergutEmb28metaG_3_FD_89872 | JGI IMG/M metagenome (GOLD analysis project Ga0123355, IMG submission 89872) | Embiratermes neotenicus P1 segment gut microbial communities from Petit-Saut dam, French Guiana - Emb289 P1 | ecosystem: Host-associated > Arthropoda: Insects > Digestive system > Gut ... | reverse complement strand
GCAGACCATAGGAAGCTGGGAGGTTAACAGAACCAGCCCGCCCCCAGAAACCATTGCCAAGATTGCAAAGGTGCTGGGTGTATCTGCAAGCTTTTTACTTGGCACGGCCCCAGATTCCCCGGAGGGCAAAAGCCCTGTGCTTCGCATCCCAGTACTGGGTCATATCCCGGCAGGTATCCCTGTGGAGGCCATTGAAGATGTGCTGGACTATGAAGAAGCCCCCCTGGATTGGACAACAGGAGGGCGGGAGTATTTCGCGTTAAAAATAAGGGGAGACAGCATGTCCCCCGACTATATTGACGGTGATACGGTTATTTTTCTTGTAGCAGAGGACTGCAATAGCGGCGATGATTGTGCCGTGATTATCAATGGTGATGACGCCACATTCAAAAAAGTGATTAAGCACATGGAAGGTATTATGCTGCAGCCCATAAACTCATCGGCGTATAATCCTGTGTTTTACAGTAATAATGAAATTTCGCACTTGCCGGTGAGAGTTATTGGCATTGCGGAGGAAATACGGCGGAAGCTTAAGAAGGGGTAATGTACCGTTGGAGAGATACTGAACAGGCTCTAAGGGTTTCGAAATTTATATGTAACGCATAGCTGTGAACAGATAAATATCAGGAAAACCTAAAATAAAGTAGGAGCTTAAACTGATTTATAGCGATGAAATATAGCAATTCCTGGGCTTTTATTAAAGAAATAGAGGCCCCATCAGTGGCTGAAATAATCGCTGAAAAATATGAAAACAAAATATGAAAACAAAGACACCTGCTATCAAGAATTCTGAATTCTTGATAGCAGGTGTCTTTGCTTGCATATAAAGCTATATTCCTTGACGGGGCTTGCATTGTTTACGGTTGGTCTTGGTCACAGTCGTCATCTTCGCCTTGGTCGTCTTCCGGGCATTCAATAGGATATACAATTGGGCACTCTATTGGCATGTCTCCCATTACAGGGTCGCCCTCAGCACCACCTCCAGGGCCAGCAAAAGCAACTACATTAAGGCTTAGTGCCATAACTACTACTAATATTATGCTAAAAAGTTTTTTCTTCATTCGATTACACCTCCTTTGTGCATTAGACTAATGATAGAGCAGACAACATCTGACATTTCCAGTGAGCGCGTCTTAAAGCCCCGCCTTGTTTTATAATAATCTCTAAGAAACATTGCATAATCCAAAGACGGATATACTAACTTGTTTTCATATAAATAGGAAAGAATATTAGTTTCCAAGTGTTTAACCGAGTCATCATTAGGATTTACAATGATTTTCAAAGCTTCAAACATCAACGAATATACTTCATTGTCCTTAGATAACTTAGTTCCATCTGCTAGCAAGCCTGTACATGATAATGTGTTACCCATTTCAATTAAGCTACGTGCCTTCTGATACAGCACTTCTAAGTAGCTAATATGTTCAATATCGAAATATGTAAGCGCTTTATCAAGGTACTCAATAGCCCTGTTCCACTTACGTGCCATACGAAATAAGAAACCGTAATTTAAGTGTATAGTGCCTATGTTTTTTTTAGTGCTAGCATTCTCATCGGACTTATAATTATTTAAAGCTATCGTGTGAGCCTTATCCAGCATATACTTTGCTCTTTGTAAATGTCCTGTTCGAGCATAGTTTGCACCAATAAAATTATACAGATGAAATTCGGGTACACTGCTCTGATTTGTTGATTTTATCTTGCAGGCTTCCTCTAAGAACATTATTGAGTGTGTAACAAGACCCAACCTTTCATAAGCAATAGCAATGTTGTAATAAAGCGCGATATTCTTCTCAAGTCCATACTTCATCATCTCATATGCTTTAAGATAAAAATCCAAAGCTTCCTGATTATGTTTACTCTTAACGCTATAGGTTCCCTGGTTGTAATAGTAGTGATATAGCTGAATATCACTAAGATCATCTATCTCAAACGCATCCAAAATCTCTTTAGATGCCGCAAGCTCATTCACAAACAATAAGAGTCGGCACTCAAACAACGAAAACAGTATATTTAGTTCTTTATCATGTGGCAGCAACTTTATAATAGATAGCTTTGCCCGTAGTTCCTTGGCTTCATCCTGTTTTCGCTCACTTATAATATCATACCACTTATGCAGCGCATCCCTAAACTCTACACGTTCCGCATCCCTCAATGGCAAGCTTTCCACTTCCAACGCAGTCTTTATAGCAAGCAATATATCATCCGGGCATTCCTGATTACCAAGCTCAATTTGACTAAGTGTGCTTCTATTGAAATAGGCGGCCCGTGCAAGCGCCTCCTGTGACATCCCTCTATGTTCACGCAAATCCTTGATTATTTTGCCAATATGAGGCCTATCATGTTCTTTGATTTGGAACACCCCATACACATAATTGATATTTATATGTAAATATTTACGCGCCCATAACTGTCTGCTTCATTACCTAACACCTGATTAATAACACATAAGGCAACTTTTGTCAACATATTCCGGCAGAATCCGCTATATTTCATTCTTGCAGCGCTAATTCTGTTTGCATTACTCAATTCCTGTATGATGTAAAAGCAGGCTGCTTTGCCCATGATTTAACAATCCGCATATATAGCCATGATTATTTCGCATGTTCCGCATGAAATATCCACACAAATAAAATATTTAAAGTATAAATTGCACAAATCATAGGAACATAAATTATAAGACCCTCACATTAAATACGGTCATTCACTAAAATGTCAAATAATGCTATGAATTACCTAAAGCATATCAGCAATATTTTACCATATCTATTATCATGATATCAGCTAAAGTACGTGTCTCGCAACGCACATACTATAGCGTCCTTCCTTAGGTGGCCCCGTCTGAGCCGAAAATCCCGAGTGTTTCAAACGGTTTTCAGCGAAAGATGGGGCCGATTTTTAAGGTAAATTGCTATTACATATAATTTAGATTACGCGGAACAAAGTCCAATACCAGCCCGGCAATAAGGTAGCCGTGGCAGCATAAACATAGTAGAATCTTCATGTTAGATACATCAATTTATTCTTAGGGGTGCGACATGATTAAACTAGAAATTATGAACAAAGACGGAAACATAAAGCTAGAAAAGGGCAGCGTCCCTGCCAGCATGACTGGCGGACAGATGGCCTTTGTAGCCGCGCAAGACTTGCGATACGAGCCTGGTGACTATATCCGGGTCACAACCAACAAACCCGGCGGATATATAATTGCCAAGTTAGACGAAACACTTAACGAAACACTTATCTACCTCAAAAACAATGTATGGGAATATGTAATCCCCCTGGCAGAAAATTTACGCTCTTCAATACCAAGCGCGGCGTTTGCCGGGGGTGTCCATTACCTATATGTGCGCTACGCCAAAGATTATGAGACAAAACAATACCGCAATCTAGCACTAAATACTCACGACCAAAAAGACGACACCGGCGCGTATCCACATGCCAGCGCCAATGTTGAAACCCGCAACGAGTCCACATTCTTTGCAAAGAACGCCATTGACGGCATATGCGCCAGCAATGACCACGGCAGCTACCCCTATCAAAGCTGGGGGATTAACCGGGATCCCAATGCCAAGCTCACCATAGATTTTGGGCGTAAGGTTACTATAGATGCGGTTGGTTTTGTGCTGCGGGCCGATTTCCCACATGACAGCTACTGGCGGCAGGTTAGTTTGCGCTTTGACGATGGCAGCAGCCGTACTTTTGACACGCAAAAGACTGGAGATGTGCAGACCTTTAACTTCCCTCCTATAACAACGGAATATGTTGTTTTCGAAAACCTGATTAAAGCCGATGATGAATCTCCATTCCCGGCGCTGACGCAAATAGAGCTTTTTGGAACCAACGCAACAGGCAATCACGCATAATATTCCAGCACAGACATGCTGGTTTTTAAGCTTGGCTCACGATGCCAAAGCAGATTCAACCACAGGAGGGCATTACATGAAAACATTACCAAAGCGGCGTGAAACACGCAGAGAACTATTTTATGACAATTTCCACGGCACTATTGTTGCGGATCCTTACCGCTGGCTCAATGATGATACAGCCCCAGAGGTAAAGCAGTGGATGGATGAACAAAACAGTGATTTTGCAGATTACATCAATGACTTTGACGCGAGAAATAACTTCAAAGATCGGCTTACAGACCTTTGGAATTATGAGCGTTCAAGCGTCCCGCGTAAAGCAGGGGGCTTTTATTATGCTTGGCACAATAATGGCCTGCAAAACCAAAATGTACTTTACCGGTCAAGCAACCCATGCGAAACAGGCGAGATGGTACTTGACCCAAACACCCTAAGTGACGACGGCACTGTAGCCGTAAACACCTTCTCTTTCAGCGGGAATGGCAGATATCTGGCGTATAGCTTGTCCAGTAAGGGCTCTGACTGGCAGACAATGTATGTATTAGACCTTGAAACAATGGAAAATCTTCCTGATGTGCTACAGCATTTAAGGTTTACAACCCCATCCTGGCTTCCAGACGACAGCGGGTTCTTTTACTCATGCTTTCCAACACCTAAGTCATCAGAGGTATTGGAAACAGACGCAAAGAATATGATGGTGCGCTTGCACATCTTGGGGCAATGTCAAAGCGAAGATATGCTAATTCATAAGGACGATGAACATCCAGAATGGAATTTCAGCGTCTCCTTAGACGATGATAAAAAGTGGGCCTTCTTAAGCGTCTGGTACGGAACCTTAAGAAAAAACAAGCTATATTTTCGCCCTCTGGATAAACTGGATGCTAAGTGGCTTGCCTTATCTGACAACTTTGATGAATGCTGGGAGGTTGTTGGCGTTGTTGATGATATTGCATATATCGAAACTCAACAAGACGCTCCTTTCGGTAAAGTTATGTCCGCCAAGCTTTCCGAAGATGGCGCTACGGATTGGAAAACCGTATTGCCAGACTGTGGTGAGATGCTGGAGCACGTAGTCCTGGTAAACAATCAATTGCTATGTATTACTCTTCATCATGCAGCGCACCGTCTTATGCTGTATGGCTTAGATGGCAGGTTCTCACGTGAGATACATTTACCGGCTGCAGGTACAATATACTCACACTTCGCAAAACAGCGTGATAAGGAGATATTTATACAGTTTGGAAGCGTGCTTTACCCATATGTAGTATATAAATACGATTTTGATACAGACAAAATGACTACTGTTTCTGCCTCTAAGCTAAACTTCGACTTCAATAGTTATGAAACAATCCAAGAGTTTTGCACATCCAAAGACGGGACTAAGGTTCCGCTGTTTGTCACAATGCGCAAAAACACCGAAAAAAACGGTAAAAACCCAGCACTGCTGCATGGTTACGGAGGCTTTAACATAAGCAAGACCCCAAGCTTCTCGCCTGCTACCCTAGCTTGGCTAGACAAGGGCGGCATTTATGTGGAAGCGTGCTTGCGCGGGGGCAATGAGTATGGCGAAAAGTGGCATAGAGGCGGTATGCTAGAAAGCAAACAGAATGTGTTTGATGATTTTATCGCGGCGGCAGAGTATCTTATAAGCGAAGGATACACATGCAAAGATATGATAGGGATACACGGTCGCTCTAACGGCGGATTATTAACAGGCGCTTGTCTCACACAGCGCCCTGAATTGTATGGGGCTGTGGTGGTACATGTCCCTGTTGTTGATATGCTAAATTATCACAGATTTACGGTGGGGCGGTATTGGATAGGCGAGTACGGCAGTGCTGACAACCCTGAACAATTCCCGTTCCTATATAAGTATTCCCCGCTTCATAACGTAAAAATGAATACTGTTTATCCACCTACGCTAGTAATGACTGCGGACACAGACGACAGAGTTGTTCCAAGTCAAGCTCGTAAATTTGCGGCAACGCTTCAGGCGGCTGACGGTGGCAGCAATCCTATATTTATCCGAATAGAAAAGTCTGCTGGCCATGGAATGGGCAAGCCGACAAGTAAATTAATTGAGGAACACGCTGACATGCTGACATTCCTGTATGTTAACTTAACAAAACATTCATCTGCCTAAAAAACGACTACAGTCTGATGAAATGTGTATTCTGTCCATCAGATAGGGCAGATAAGAGGCTATAATTTGTAGGTATAGGTCTTTCCAGGAAGTAGCTCTATGCATTGGGCACAATCCTTGTAAACTATATCAAATTTCTGGGCGCTCAAGTGGGCGTCCAGCGTAAGCTCTGCCATTTTTAATTCCCCGTTTTCGAAGAAAAGGGCTACAGTAACTCCGCCTCTGGCACGTAGCCCTTTTACATAACCAGTTCCTAATGCCTTTGGCAGGGCGGGCAGCAGGCTAATAGTATGATGCAAAGCCCCCAATGACGCCAAAGGCTCTGCGCTGCTTTGTAGCATCATCTCTGCAATGCCTGCACATGCGCCAAAGTTGGAATCAATCTGAAAAGGTGGATGAGCACCAAAGAGATTTGGGTAACAGCCCCCTAGGGAGCCTACCGTTGGGCGCAGTTGTTTTTTTAGGCAATCAAAGGCTTTTTCGGCTTCTTGCAGCCTTGCCCATAGGTTAACCCGCCACGCTAATGCCCAGCCTGTTCCTTCATCGCCGCGCAATTCTATAGTGCGGGCGCAGGCATTAGCTAAAGCTGTGCCGCATTTTATTTCTCTGCCAGGGTGTAATGGATACAAGTGAGATGTATGACGATGATACGGATCACACTCAGGCAGCTCTTCACTCCACTCTAGAAACTCTCCTTTGGAGCCGATTTGGTAATCTGGCAAGCGCCTAAGGGCCTCAAGAAGCTCTTCCTTAATAGCCGATGAGTCACATAGTATGTTGCAGCAGTGCACCGCATTGGTTAGGGTTTCCTTGATAATAGCAGTGGTCATAGTAGCAGTTTTGCTTACGCAGCAGGGCTTCCCATTGTATATGAACTGGTTCTCAGGGGATGTAGAAGGCGCAAAAATCAAGCTTCCGTCTGCATCCTCTACAAGAACATCCAAGAAGAACCGGGCCGCATCATGTATGATAGGCCATGCGGTTTCCTTCAAAAAGCCTGTATCCATGCTAAAAAGAAAATGATCAAAAACATGTGCCGAGAACCAGCCCGCCGCCAGTGGCCAAAAGGCGTAAACAGCAGCGCCTTTTTCATCCTCGCCAACAGGGGTAGAGTGGCCCCACAAGTCAGCATTGTGGTGGACTGTAAACCCACCAGCATTGTAGTATTCGCGCGCTGTTTTAGCCCCTGTTGTCCGCAATCGGTTAACAAAGTCAAAGAATGGTTTATGGCATTCTGATAAATTAGTGATTTCGGCAGGCCAATAATTCATTTCCGCATTGATGTTTGTGGTGTAGTTACTGCTCCATGGCGGATGTAAGTGTGGGTTCCAAATCCCTTGTAAATTGAGAGGGGTTGAGCCGGGCCTTGAGCCTGCAATCATCAGGTAACGCCCATATTGAAATAACATGGCAAAAAGAGCTGGGTCGTTCTCTGATTGATCCCATTTGGATAAGCGCTCTGGTAGACTTATTGCAGGGGCATTCTCGTTTTTGTCACAGTCCTCGTGTTGGTCAAATGAAATTTCTACCCGGTTATATAAGGTGTGATAGTCCTCTACATGGCGGGCTGCCATGCTCTCATAAGTTAATTTTGATGCCGCTTCCAGGTCTTCGTTACAGTTTTCGCGATACCTAGGGTTATTGAAACTAGTACGGCAGCAAAGTCGGATAATAACTTCATCGGCCTCTTCTACACAGATGGTATCACCATCAGCTATGACGCTTCCGTTAATAGCTTCAATATCGGCAATGGCTATAAATGACAGACCACGCTTTTCAGGGGCGTCTTCGTAAATTATGGGATGGTCTGTTGGCTGGTCTTTGGGGCGTGCATTTGATGGCGCAACACCCTCTAATATAAGGCGGTTTCCCTGGCTGCTAACACTGAAGCGCAGTTGGCATGTAAATTTTGCACTAAAACTTATTGAGCCCGCTTCACTTGCGGATATTTTCATAATCAATGACTGGTCAGGGACACTTACAAAGGATTCTCGAGTAAAATCCACGCCATTTTTCTGATATTTAGACAGGCACAGTGCGCTACTAATGTCTAGATGGCGGTAGTAGTTTAATGCTTCGCCGCCATCTAGGGCCATCTCTAACAGCAGCTCTCCCATAGGCAGATAGCTTTGGGTAAAACTTCCTAATATGTGGGTCTCTATATGCTGCTCGGCCTCGTGATACTTGCCATCCAGCGCCAGTTTTTGAGCTGTAGCAAAGTGAGTATCCGTACCAGGTACATTGGTATCTTTGGGGTAACCCGACCAAAGTGTATCTTCATTAAGGGAAATCTTTTCTACCGATACACCAGACCAAACCATAGCGCCGATTCGTCCATTGCCTAAGGGCAGAGCCTCTTCCCATATTTGAGCCTCAGTGTTGTAGTTTAATATGCTCAAAAAAACACCCCTTACAATTAGCTTGTTGCTACTTGTTTTAGAAGAAACAGCTCAAATCACTTTATCCACACATGCTCAGTTCTCAGCTCTACCGAGGCAGGGCCAGATAGTCCGTCTGTCTCAAAAAGAACCAGCTCATTTTCACCAGCAACAAGTAGCGGCGCCGGAATATAGAGGGTACGCGCCGGGCCTATTTCCCAATATCGCCCAAGATTAAAGCCGTTTATATAAGCAATACCTTTGCGGAAGTTTTTATAGTCTAGGAATGTGTCACAAGCGACATCCACATTAAATGTGCCGCAATAAAACGCAGGGGAATCCCCTGTGGCCACATCGCCGGATTTTAGAGGGGCATCAAGGGGCAGCGAGTACACTTCCCAGCCAAAAAGATTGTTGTAACCAATGCGCACAGAGCCCGAAATGCCGCAAGGATAGACCAAATCTGGCCCATAGTTAACCCGGCCCATGTTCTCTACCAAAATATCAAGCTGAAAGCTGTCCTTTTTGGGAATGGGTATGTCAATTGTTTCTTTGGGGTTATTGCGGTACAAAGCGCCTATTTTTTCCCCGTCTACATATACTACTGCCCTATCACGAAGGCCAGTAATAGACAGCGCCATTGCATAGTTTTGCTGAATAAGATAATCACGCGAAACAGGAGGCATTGGCACTGTTTTGCGATAAAGCACATAGCCATATTCCTGTCCCAACTCCTCCATGGTTAGAGGGCTTGCCGATATGATTGGCTGAGGCAATGCTCCCCACAGCGAGTATTTTTGGTTTAATGTAACTTCACCATAGGCCTTTTTTGGGGTATCTGCTACAGCAATAGCAGGGGCAGGGCCAAAGTATTTTTCTAGCACAGCCTTGCAGGCTTCATATACCGGGGTTATATCACCCGATTCTGATAAGAGGGCATGATAATCATAACTAGTGGATGTGGGCTGATATTGTCCATCTCTATCTATATTGGCCCCATTCCAAAAGCCAAAATTGGTTCCTCCATGAAACATGTACATGTTTACAGATGCGCCGTTTTTAACCATGCGTTCCAACACATCGGCTACATCTGATGCATCACGGGTATGATGCTCCTCTCCCCAGTGGTCGAACCACCCACACCAAAACTCGCAGCACATATCCGGCCCGCTTGGCTGAAACTTCCGCAGTATTTCAAAGCATTTTTCTGGGGCAGAGCCAAAGTTTGCCGTCATCCAAAGGTCTGGCAACGTGCCGCCTGTCAGCATATCTATTGTGGGGCCGTCTGATGTAAACAGCAGACAATCCACTCCAAGTTCTATCAACAAATCCTTTAGGTAAGCCAGATATTTTTTGTCACTTCCATAAGAACCGTACTCGTTTTCCACTTGCATAGCTATTATTGGGCCGCCCTTTGTGCATAGATATGGCACAAGTTTGGGTATAAGCACAGAAAACCAATTACGGACTTTTTCCAAATAAGGAGGCCATGCGCAACGCAGGCGCATATTGCGGTCTTGATTAAGCCACCCAGGGAACCCGCCATACTCCCATTCGGCACAAATATATGGCCCTGGGCGGATTATGACCTTAAGGCCAAGTTTATCGGCAATCTCAATAAAACCAGGCAAGTTGCCAAAGCCATCAAAGCAGAATTGCCCTTCCTTAGGTTCGTGAAGATTCCATGGGACATATGTTTCTACTGTGTTAAAACCACAAGCGGCAAGCTTGCTAAGCCTATCATGCCAATAATCAGGATGGACACGGTAGTAGTGGATAGCACCGGATAGTATGGGCACATCCTTGCCAAAAAGCTCTTTGAAGTTGGGGGCGGCAGTCATCTTGTATTACCCTCTTTCTTAGAAAGCTATGGATATAGCTTCTATGTTAATTAATCCAATACGCATTGGAATTAGCGTCTAATTTATTTTTATCCCGGCACATAACCCGGATATAATCATCTTTGCCTGATAATTCAAACGCCGCTTCTGTAAGCCCCTCCCCTGTTTTGGTGTAGCAGCGTCTGCCATGGGTATAGACGACAACCAGTTCTGCCGGGGAACACTTTATCGTAAGCAGGTTTTCTTCTAATGATATTTCATAAATCTCAGGGCCTTGGCTTGAATAAAAATCCCCATTTGCTAGGGCATCCATAACATCCTCGTATTTTAAGCCCTTGCTGTTTATACGGATAAAACCGCCGAAGGAATCCTTGTCGAGTGTATCCTTTGGCCCCCAGTTGTGGTTGTCATCTGTTGAAAAACAAAATATTTTTTGGCCTTGGCGCAGCATCTCATCATACACTTGAGGATTATATCCATAGTATCCTTCATCAACTTCACAGTTGTGATTATATATTTCCATGGCAAAGCAGCCCCGCAGCTTGCTATATTCCTCGTGTGTCTGCAAAGACCAGTATGGATGGTTATAACATACTAAAAATCCTTCAGCATTCCTGTCGGCAATATATTTATTAATGGCCTCATAATCAAAATAGTCCATCTCGGGCATTGGCGGTGTATCTGTCATATCTGATTGGGTCGCATATAGGTTAAAATGATAGGTTGCCAATCCTCTTTTTTGTGCTTCGTTAATATTTACTTCACAGGCGTTTATTGCCAGGAATCTCTCATCGTTTAGATAGCCGTGAGGTTTAATAATATTATGATCTGTAAAGGCCACGATGCTGTATCCCCTAGCAGTGTATGCCTCTTTTATCTGTTCCGGGGAAAGTACCCCATCTGATACAGTTGTATGGCAATGCATGTTTGCCTTATAAATATTTTTGTCACCTGCATATAAATATTTTTTCAATGCTTTTCCTCCCGAATCTCTAATAGCCTTATTTTTTTTGAGTATACCAGGCAAATTGCAAAAAATAAATATGCCCCCATGAAGTATCGGGCAATAGGACATAGTGCCAAATCTTCTGGGGGCGATCAACATTGATATCTAGGTAAATACAATCTTCTCACTACTAAACATCCGGGCAAGCCCCAAGGTGCATATTAGCGTAAATACAATATTCACCCCGGCGGTTATGGCCATATTAACGGCATTAACCTCAAAGCTTACAATGGATGAAATGCTAAGGGCACTGTTAAAAATGGGGATAAGATAAAACACAGGTTGGGTAGGGATCCCACCCAAAATTGTGCTTGCAAGGCCGCAAAGTGTAGCAACAAGTAAGATAGGGGTGGCATAGGCAGTAGCTTCCTTTACAGACTTAGCATAGGCACTCAGTAGTGAAAGCAGCGAAACAAAGATAAGGGTAGTGGAAGCCGCAACCAAAAACAGCAGGCCCAAGTCAGTAATTGAGTAGAACTCTGCCAGGCTGCCAAGATCGATGCCCATCATGGAAGGCATACCCAAAGTCATGCCAATGATACTGCTTATTGCCCCAAGCATGGCAAATATGGCAATGCTTAGTATCTTACCAAGAGCTATGTCTCTACGGCTTGCAGGGGTCACCAACAAGGCCCCAAGAGTCCCACGTTCCTTTTCACCGGAAATAGACTCAGGCGCAATGGACATACAGCCCGTGTAGATAAACATGATAAACATCATAGGAACCAACATCCCCAACAACAATGCAAACATATCTGCATCTGTAACCAGGTCAAACTGACCGTCAGGGGCGGCCTCTGTAGGGGCATTGATTGTAAAGCGGTGTGTAAGCTCGTGATGGTATGCGTTCAAGATGCCGGTAACAATATTCCTGGCCTCCATAGACTCAGATCTAGCAGTATTGGACCATATTTGTATATTGGGGGCAGGCTGGGTTGCCGTTTGTGGGTCAAACTCCGCCACTGTTTCATCAAAGTATGGCGGAAAAACCACCAGCAAATCTGTTTCCCTGCCCGCAATCTGCTGGCGCACGCCCTCCATATCGGCGTATGGTATGTGGATAATATTCATATTTAAGGCCGGGTGAGAAAGTCGTTCTTGAGCCGATTGGGGAAGGTTTACGGCATAAACCTGGTATACATGGTCTTCATCAACATCCATGATTCCCGACATAAAATTACCCATTAGGGTGTACATAATAAAAATCATAATCCCCGGCATAAAGACTGCCGTAAACAGCAGCTTCCGGTCGCTGATTATGCGCATACATTCTTTTTTCATTACTGTAAAAATATTGTTTTGCATGTTATACGGCCTCCTTTGTGGTTTCGTGGTATATATCAAAGAATTTTTGCTCTAATGTGATGCCGCCGGTTAGCTCTGATACAGGGTCGCAGGCAACCAGTTTGCCTTGGATTATAATACCTACCCTGTCGCACAAGCCTTCAAGGAGGTTGAAGATGTGGGAGGAGAGAATTATACTTTTGCCTTGCCGCTTCAAATCTACTAAAAAGTCGGTCACCACCTTGGATGTGATTACATCCAGGCCGTTTGTTGGCTCGTCAAAGATTATTATGCTGGGGTCGTGAACAATGGAGATTGCCAGTGATATCTTTTGCTTCATACCCTGGGAAAGATTGCCCACCTTCACTTCCGCAAACTTGTCCACCCCAAAGGTCTCGAATAGCTCCTTCCTGCGCTCCTCTATCAGGTCTTTGGACATGCCGTGAAGCTCGCCAAAGAAACCGAATAGGTAGTTGGGGGTGAAGTACTCGTCCAGCTTTAACTCATTGGTGAGGAAGCCAATGTTTTGGCGTACGCTTTTGGGCTGTTTTACTGCGCTGTAGCCATTGACTATTGCGTCGCCGGAGTCGGGGTTGATTAGGGTTGCAATCATCCGCATTATTGTGGTTTTGCCAGCGCCGTTTGGGCCAAGAAGGCCGAAAACCTCGCCCTCGTAGGAGGTGAAGCTTACGTTGTCTACCGCGGTGAATAGGGGGGATGTTGCTTTTCTTAGCTGCTGCTGCTTTTTGGATAGTTTGAAGGTCTTGCTTAGGTTGGTTACTTTTAGTATTTCATTCATTCGGTTGGCTCCTTTATTTTATTGGGGATTCTTCGCTCCAAAACATACGCGTCAAGTTTAACGGAAGTATGTCATCTATAGCAAATTCAATGAGAAACAGTCCTGATCGAGCCGAAAATCCCGGACGCTTCAACGGGTTTTCGGCGACATGCAGGACTGTTTTCGAATTAATTTGCTATACTTGTATAAATGCAAAAAAACGGCCCCCGTTCTCATAAGAGACTCGAGGGCCGTTTTTTTGTATTGCGAGGGGGTAAATTAGTAATTCTTAGTTTTCTCTAGGTGCTTCTTCTGTGCCGCAGCATTCGCCAGCTACAGGTGTACCTTGGCAGCAGCATTCTTCGTCAACACAGCATCCGCCGTTTTCAATAGAATTGTTGATTGCACAGGCCAGGTCTTCCAGCACACATGCGGCTTTTTCTAGGGCTGTTTGGCTGGCTTTTTTGATTTTGGGCTCTACGCCTTTGTACCATACTTGGGCTTTTTCGCCTACTTCTTTGGCAAACTTGCCACAATCTTGTGCAAAGACGCGCAGCTTATCTTCTACGTTGTCACGGGTTTCCTTGCTTACTAGCGGGCCATGACCGCTGCCTTTAAGGGCCTCTAACAGTTTTGCCGCTTCATCAGCGGTGATTTTACCGGCGTCCAGCATATCCAGTACGCGCATTTTTTCGTTGTTCATGGGTTTTCCTCCATTCGTTTGATGTAATTATTATATATTAGTGATACTAAATACGTCGGATTATGCAAAAAGTCTCGTTGCTGCATGGTATAGCAAATTAATTCGAAATCAGCCCCGCCGGGGTCAAATCTTTTGCCAAAAACCCGTATAATTGCTTGGGATTTTTGGCTCGGATGAGACTGTTTCTCATTGAATTTGCCTTAGTATACCATTTTTATGATGGTTTACAAAATATGTTACAATATTGTAAGGACAAGTGTTTAATCGCTTTTGTCAAAATCATCAAAAGCGGGAATGCCCAAGCCTTTGACCAAATCATCAAAAGCGGTAGGAGAGATTATGTCACTACAGTTCATTCTTGGCCCTCCGGGCTCTGGCAAGACTACGCACTGCCTTCGGGAAATGGAAGCGGCAATCCCTGGCACAGCTCCTTTGTACTATCTTGTGCCAGAGCAGTTTTCTTTGCAGTCTGAGAGGCTGCTTCTTGCAAACCGTGCCGCTACTACACGGGTGCAGGTGCTTAGCTTTAACCGCTTGGCGTATCGGGTTTTTGCGCTTCTTGGCGGGCCACCAGGGCAGGTTGCGGATGATTTGGGTAAGACTATGCTGCTGCGAAAGGTATTGCTTGAGATAGCCGATGACTTGGTTTTCTATGCCCGGGGGGCTGACAAGCATGGGTTTGTGGATTCTCTTGCTGCCACTATCACAGAGCTTAATCATTATTGCGTAAGCTCGGAAGATTTGCTGCTGCGTAGCCAACAGGCTGGCCCGGCCTTTGGGGCAAAGCTGAAAGACTTGGCACTTATTATTTCCCGGTATCGGGGTGCAGTCAAGGGCCGGTACTTACTGGCGGATGATATGCTGGACTTGCTTGTCCACAAGCTGGCGACGGAGGAACTGGAGATTCCCCTGCTTAAAGGTGCGCAAGTTTGGGCTGATGGATTTACTGGGTTTACGCCTCAGGAGAGGCAAGTCCTACTATATCTTATGAAGCAAGGGGCCGATATTAGAATCACCCTTACTACGCGGAATATGACCGCTCCGGATTCTCTTTTTGCTACGCCTCAGGCTACAGAGGAAAAGCTTGCTGCTTTGGCAAAAGATGCGCATATTCCTATGGAGCCAACTGTATATTTGAAGGAAAATTATCGCCATGCCCCTAACTCAAACTTGGCTTTTTTTACGCAAAATTTTTCCATGCGGCCACGACAGAAGGGTGGGAGCCATGCAGGCACGGCCAAATCCAGCCATCATACCCGTGCAGTACAGCCTGGTCATCATACCGGCGCTGCTCAGCCTTGTACCCCTCATGGCATAGAAATCCTATCCGCCCCAGACAGATACAACGCGGTATACGCCGCAGCCCACCGCATCTTGACCTGGGTAAACCAAGGCTACCGCTTCAAGGACATAGCCATAGTATGCGGAGACAGAGGCCATTATGAAAAAACCCTCCAGGCCGCTTTCGACAGGCTGGGGATTCCCCTTTTTGTGGATACAGAAATTGATATCCTATCCCACCCACTAACAGAGCTTATCCGCTCGGCCCTTAGCATACTGGCCCACAACTGGAAGTATGAGGCCGTTTTCCGCTTTATTAAGACCCGACTCACAGGGCTTGATATGGATGACGCTGATATATTAGAAAATTTCGCTATAGCCCACGGGATATCCGGGTACAAATGGCGCTATCCTTTCAGCGGCCCAGCAGAAGAAGGCCGCCAACATCTCATTGCCGCCCTGGAGGCTTTTGGCACAAGCCAAGCCAAGGATACGATCCGAAGCTTCAGCAGCAAAGTCTTCCAGATGCTGTATGACTTAAAAGTGCCGGAAACCTTACAGCAGTGGTTCGACGCCCATATGGCTGCGGGGGATCCGGCTACCGCCCGTATCCATAAGCAAATCTGGCCAAAGATATGCGAGGTCTTCGACAAGCTGGTAGAAATCCTTGGGGATGAAAAAGTAACCCTGGACAACTTTTCCTCGGTGCTGGACGCCGGACTTTCCCAGGTGGGGCTTGGCCGTATCCCTCCCACGGTGGACCAAGTGGTGCTTGGGGATATGGGCCGTTCCCGCTATCCGCAGATTAAGGCAATGCTGGTGCTGGGGGCCAATGATGGCGTGCTGCCACCAATAGCCCCAAGCCCCGGGCTGTTTACAGAAGACGAGCGAAGACAGCTAAAAAACACTGCTATAGAGCTGGCCCCCGACAACCTAACCCGTATCAACGAGCAATATTACACCCTGTATTGTACGCTAAGCCAGCCCAGCCAAAACATTTGCTTTATTTATGCAGAAGGCGACCCTAGGGGCAAGGTTCTTAGCCCTTCTCATGTGCTTAAACGGGTGCAGGCTCTTTTTCCATCGCTGGAAACCCAAAAGGCCCCCATTCTGAGGGAATACGAACCAGTCATATCAGCAAGCGATGATATATATCCGCCCTCCGACGCGGCATCAATTGACGGCATATATCCGCCCTCCAACGCGCTTGATGAAGCATCTTCCGTATTTCACAGCGCAAAGGATATATACGGCCAAACCATAATCACCGCCGCATCCCGGCTGGAGGCCTTTGCCCGGTGTCCCTTTGCGTATTTTATGAATTATCTGCTGCAGGCGAAGCCTCGCCAGCGCTATCAGGTGCTGCCTACAGACCTTGGAACACTGTACCACGAAGTATTGGCCCGGTTTACCAATGACATCGCCCGTGGCAGCGTGGATGTAAAAGCTCTCACCCGCCGCGATATAAGCAGCCTGGTAAGCAAAATGGTATCCGAAACAACCCCGGAAACGACCGTCTTCCACGCCTCGGCCCGTAACCAACACGTGCTTAACAAGGTAGAGGGTATATGCTCAGCCTCTATATGGGCACTGTGCGAGCAAATCAAGCGGGGCGGCTTTGTGCCTCTTGGCGCAGAATTGGACTTTGGGCAAATATTTGACAGTAAGAATGATGGTTCACCCGTAGAAGACGGCATACACTTGAGCGATGGCCGCAGGCTGTTGCTATCCGGACGGATAGACCGTGTGGACATGCTAAAGGGCCCCGGTGGCGAGCAATATGTACGGATAATTGACTATAAATCCGGCAATGCGCGGTTTAATATGGCAGAAGTGGAGCAAGGGCTACAGCTACAGTTGATGTTGTATATGAACGCGATTGTAAAAAATCCAAATACATCCGGCAACCTAATAACCCACCCGGCAGGCGTATTCTACTTCCCCATAGACGACCCGGTAATAGACGTAGACACAGATATAGGCGAAGCCGCCACAGACGCCGCTTTGCTTAAACACTTCAGGCTGTCCGGTGTTGCACTTGAAGGCAACACAATACTGGAAGGCATGGACAACGCCCTAGCTCCGGGGATAGACTCATCCGTTATCCCAGTAAGGCTAAACAAAGACGGGCGCGTAGCCAAGCCTCGCGGCGGGCCCGTGGTGCTTTTAGCAGAAGATTTTGAAAAGCTAAGCCAGGTGGCAGAGGATAAGGTCAAGGAGCTTGGGGCGCGGATGGTTGGCGGGGATATAGAGGCCAAGCCGTGTAGCCTGGGGCAAAAATCCCCTTGCCGGTATTGCCGGTATGATGCTGTATGTAATACAGTAAATTAATGCAAAAACAGGCTTCAACACAACCACCCACCTTCAAGCAAGGAGGAAAATCCATGAAAAAATTTATACTTTCCATAGCAGGATTGCTGGCATTGATAATCATAACCGCCTGCGCCTACCAACAAGATAATAACGAAACCCCGGCCCGACCAATAGGCGAAGACCGCCAACCAACAGTCCGGCCCAGTGAGGCAGACCCACAATACCGGGCTCCGCGAGCCTATTGGCGTGGGCTACATATGTATGTAACAGCTGACAGCATAACCCCAACCGGGCTGCAACTATCCATGATCAACAGCGAAGGCCAAAGCTTTGGTCATGGCGTGATGTTTAGCATAGAGCAACATACTGTAGCCGGATGGCAGCAAGTTCCTTTTGTAGGCGATGTTTTTTGGATACTCCCCCTACTATCCGTTGGGCCGTATATGACAATGGAAGAACGTATTACATGGGAGCATATGCACGGGCCTCTACCTCCAGGGCAATACCGTATAGTCAGAAATTTTATGGGTTTTGATGATCAGACCCAGATGTGGGAGCGCGACATCCCGGAAACATATCTTTACGCAATATTTACCATCCAGGAAGATTGGCAAGAAGCACATGCCCGGTGGCAAACCCACCAAGACACCTTAGCCGCCACTGCCTATGCCCGCTTCGAAGGGCTGGACTTGGAGATTACAGAGTATAGCTCAACAGGGCTAAGCTTCACATTAACCAACAATAATTCCTACTACACCTACATCATCCAAGGCGCATTTGTGGGCTGGGAAGATACCTATGGGGGTGCTGCAGAGTATTTCATATTCTCGCAGGGGTTTGAAAATAAATCCTGGCCCTTTGGCTATGACAAGCGCCTGCATCCTGGGGAAGCGCTAGCCCTTGATGTGGACTGGTACTACGAAAGAGGATGTCTGACAATCTCATGGGGGATGCAGTCATCTAACCCCTATGTCTTTGAACTGGTGATGATGGTTTCCTTGGATGTGGATGAAGAATATATCAATCAACATTTCCGTCATGCAATCCCCGGCTTGCCGGGAATGGGGCATCGGATAAAGGCAAGCTTTGATATCTCGCGGCATTACCGCCCATAAAACCTCCGAACAATCTCCTCCAAAGTAGCATTGCGGATATTAACATCCACAATGTCAAACTCAGAAGAAAAATACCTCATGGCTTCCCTAACCGGCACAACATCCCGCAAAAACTTACACACCAGGCGGTTATCCAACCTGGCCTCAATCTCAAATCGCGGGTCTATAGCTTCCGGCACATCATCGGCAAAGGCAACCTCTATATAATAATCATTGTTAAACTCATGCTTATATTCTGCAAGGGGCTTGTCCACAAGGATTTGCCCCTTATCTATCATGATAATCCTCTCGCATATTTCATCTATGTCAGCCATGTCGTGGGTAGTTAGTATAATCGTAGTCTTCTTTTCGTCCCGCAAAGCCCGGGCAAACTTGCGTATCCTATCCTTTACGTCCACATCAAGGCCGATGGTAGGCTCGTCTAGGTATAATATTTTCGGGTCGTGCAACAGGGAAATCGCAATCTCCGCCCGCATCTTTTGTCCTAGGCTCAGCTGGCGCACTGGCCTACGGATAAAGTCCTGCATTCCAAGAAGCTCGGTAAACAGCTCCACATTACGCTTATATGGGGCGTCTTCGATTTTGTACATTCTTTTGTATAGCTCAAAAGTGTCCTCGGTGGGCAAGTCCCAATTTAACTGGCTGCGCTGGCCAAAAACTACCCCTATGTTTTGGGCATTGGCCTTGCGGTTTTTGTGGGGGATGATTCCGTTTACGTTTACCTCGCCGGAAGAGGGTACTAGTATGCCACACAGCATCTTGATAGTGGTTGACTTGCCCGCGCCATTGGAACCAACATAGCCCACCAGTTCTCCTTCACTCAGGGAAAAGTTGACGTCTTTTACAGCCTCTACTGTTTCGTATTCACGATGGAACAGGGTCTTGATGTTGTTAAAGAACCCTTTCTTTCGCTTAAACACCTGATAGTTCTTGCATAAGTTTGTTACCTCAATAAGCGCCATTACAATCTCCTTTTACAGCAGTATAAATAATCAAGTTGAAAATCAGCTCAAGCTTCACTAAAAAACCCCGTACAACCCAGCAAGCAAGCGGGCTAAAAAGGTATGGCAAAAGTATCAAAACTTGGCTTCACTAGCCCTTCACTAGCCCACTTATTTTAGCTCCCTGTACTCTGATAAGCATCCAACCCATATTTCCAAAACCGATAAGCTCCAATAAAGCAAACAATCCCCACTACTGGGCTAAGATACATAAGCGCCGGGCTAAATGGCGTATCCCCCCGCCCAAGAAATAGTTGCAGCGGATAATAATTGATAAAAGCTAATGGCAGCAAAAATGTCAATATAACCTGCACCCCACCGGCGTAGATACTTATAGGGTAATCAATAAACCGAGACGCCTCCCAGTAAAAAATCCGTGAAAGGGCAGAGCTTTTCACCAGCCAAAAAGCAGGCACGCCACTGGCAATCAGCGCCGCCGCGTGAATAAGCGCCCCTCCAATAATCCCTACAATCAGAAATGACACAGTAAAAAACGACAACGCGATGTCCAGATTATGCAAGCTTACCCCCATAATAATCAGAGAAATAACATAGTTGGTGGTATAGCCCGCACTAACCTGCTGGCACATATACAGGTAAAGAGGATTAACCGGCTTAGTTAGAATAGAGTCAATGGTTCCGTTATGTACCCTCATGCTAAGGTCATTTACAGGCATGGCAAAAGTAGCCCCAAGGGAATAGCACAATAGATTAACAGAATAAAGCAGCAACACCTCATGCATAGACCAAGTACCAATTACCCTAAACCGTGTAAGCATAATAAGCACCAAAGCAAAGCCGCCGCCAAAGCTTAAAACCTTGCCAATGCAGCGCACCAGGTAGCGCATTGGGTATTCCAGCTGTGTTAGAAGGCTGACCTTGGTGAAAGCGAAAAACAGTCCAATCGCATCGGCGAAATTGCGCATATTATCATTTTTCCTCATGCCGACCTCCTACCCGCCCTGCACAAACACATTCTGCTGTATCTTGTACCACACAAACCTCTCAAGGCCATATATCGCAAATATCCATAAAACCTGCTGAAGCACAATCCAAAGGCCCCCGGCAACATCCACCTGGCCCAAGAATATCTGTATAGGCTCAAAAGCCACCAGCCTAAAAGGCAAAAACCTGGCAATAGCAGCAAGCCACCCAGGATAAAACCACAAAGGAATCGTGGCCCCAGAAAAAATCAACATAAGCCCGCCGGATATCTGGCGGGTATAAACAGGATCCCGGGTCCAAAAAATCAACAACCCAGCAATATACTCTATGTAAAAACACAAAACTATGGCCAGCAGCACGCTAGCAATAAACAACAGCAGCTCCAGCATATGTAAATCAAAACTCGTACCCCACACAAAGTGGGATATAACCGCAACAGGCACACAGGCAAAAGCTATTATGCATAGGTTTTGGCTAGCCTGCTCCGAAAACATGACATTTTTAAGGCCAACGGGCCGTATCAAGTCCACAGAGATATTGCCCTCGTTGATTTTCTTGGCAAAGGCATCGGTAAAGCCTGTGCGAGATGCCTGCCGCAGCAGATATGACACAATCACGAATGTGACCATGTGCCCCAACCCAATCACGCCCCCGCCACCAATCACGTTAGTAGCACCAACAACCTCCGCACCAAGCAAGGCCTGCCAGATACTAATCTGGACATAAATAAAAAGCAGCGCCCCAAGTATAGTAAGTAAAAACTCGCTTCTATACATAAGCTGCTGCTTTAGATTTTTTTGGAATACCGCATAATAGAACATCTTATGCCTCCAAAGACAAAACCGTAACGGATTAGTCTCTGTTGTATTTTTTCTTAAAACGTTCTACGCGTCCACCGGCTTCTATCAATAGCTTTTGGCTACCGGTATAAAAAGGATGGCATCTACTACAGACTTCTACGTGTATATTTTCTTTGGTAGAGCCTGCTTCAAACTCATTGCCGCAGTTGCATCGTACTTTGGCATTGAAATATTTCGGATGGATAGCCGCTTTCATTTTTTCACCATCCTTTCATTTAATATTTTGCCGCAAAAATTGCTGCGGGGCGCATTATAGCATGGGTATGGGGGATGTGCAAACTTTGTGGAGAGAATATTGCGGTGAGGCACCCGTTATTCGTACTGTGCTATCGTAGCCTTTGCCATTTTCAGAAACCTTTGTCAAAAATGAAACAACTTTTTGCCGCAGCAAGGCATTGCATTCTAGCTCCTTTTAAACCGCCGCTCCAGCTCCTTCTTGGTAATCTCAATAATGGTTGGCCGCCCATGAGGGCAGGTGAAAGGGTTTTCCAGAGAAAGCATCTTCTCCACCAATGCCCGGGCTTCAGGCTCTGCCAGGCTATCCCCTGCCTTTACCGCCTGCTTGCAGGCTGCCATGGCTATTGCCTCTGTTTTATGGGCGTAGACACCCTTACGGGAAAAGCCGGTTTCACCTAGCTTGTCCAGCAAATCTGTGAAGAAGGCGGTCTGGGTAGGGCCCTTGAACAGGTAAGGCACGGCGGTTAGCGTAGGGGATTCCTTACCTTCTATCTCAAAGCCAAAACGGGCAAAAAGCGGGAGGTTTTCCCTTAGCAATGATACCTCCATTGGGGTCAGGCGCAAGGGTACGGGAATCAGTAGCGGCTGAGATTGCACCTGGCCTGTGGATGTGATCTCCAAGATTTCTTCATATAGCACCCGCTCATGGGCGGCGTGCTGGTCTACCAAGTACAGGGACTCGTTTTGGGTTATTAGCCAGTATGTGCCAAAGACCAGGCCCAGTATGCGGTAGTCTCTAAAAAATGGCTGGGATGGGGCATCCTGATATGATGACCTTGTTTCTTGTAGTGATAGTGAGGTGTCTGGGGGGGTATCTTGTTGAGAGTTGATAACGGGGCTACGATATCTTGGGAGTTCATCATTAGCAGCGTTGTGATACGCCAGGGATTTATCAGGGTTGCGATACACTGAGCGCTCGGTAGGATTATCATGCCCCTGGCCCCTGTCTTCGTTAAGACGCTGACCCTTGTGAGGCTGCTGCTCGTGACATATCGGCATTGAGTCAGTATTTTCACCAGGAAGAGCACGCTCCTCACCCCCTATCCGCATCTGCTCCAATACATCCTCGGCTGTCCGTTCCTTCCTACCGCCAAACCGTACTTCAGGAATCAAATTGCTTTCCGTCAGCGCCTCACGCACTGCCCCTGATATAAACCGAAAAACCCCTTCCTCATCTGCAAACCGCACATCCATCTTGGTGGGATGGACATTAACATCCACATCCTCTGGCGGCAGCACCAGATTAAGAACATAAATGGGAAACTTCCCCCCCGGCAACATAGTACGGGTAGCATCCTCCACAGCCTGGGTAAGCAGCCTGCTAGAAATAAGCCGCCCATTGATAAAAAAGCTTTGCCGCTGCCGGTTGCCACGTGCCGTCTCGGGCTTGCCAACCAAGCCCGTAAGCTCCATACTCATAAGCTGCGCCGAGATGTTGATAAGCTTAGCCGTTGCCTCATGGCCGTAGACATTAAGCATTGCGGTTTTCAAATCCCCGCGGCCCCTGGTTTGGAATGCGATCTGCCCGCCATTGATATAGCGTATAGTCAGCCCCGGATTGCCCAGGGCCAGTTTTTGCAAACAATCGGCAATATACCCCGCTTCCGTAGCGGGCTTTTTCAAAAACTTGCGCCGGGCAGGTGTGTTGTAAAAAAGGTTGCTGACTACCACCGTTGTGCCGTCAACCGTACCAATTTCCTGACGGCTTACTAGCTGTCCGCCATGGATTTCTACCCTTGTGCCCATCAATGCGCCCGGGGTTTTAGTAATCATCTCAACCTGGGCCACTGCCGCAATGCTGGATAATGCCTCGCCTCTAAACCCCAGGGTTCCTACTTCAAATAAATCATCCAAGCTTGCTATTTTGCTTGTGGCATGCCGGGCAAAGGCCAAAAGAATCTGGTCGGCAGGGATGCCGGCCCCGTTGTCTGTTACCCGTATGGAGGTCAGCCCTCCATCAGCAATTTCTACTGTTATAGTAGAGGCCCCGGCATCTATTGCGTTTTCCAGCAGCTCCTTTACTACACTCAAAGGGCGTTCTACCACCTCACCAGCGGCTATTTTATTTATCAAGGGTTGGTCTAGCTGGATAATGGGTTTCATGGGGCATCGTATCCTTTATGTATCAAATCTACTAGCTTCACATGTGAATGACTATACTTCAGTTCTGCCCAAATGAAAAGACACAGATACGCAAACCCCACAGCAAGATAATTCATATATAGCGATTTACCTTTTCGTTGTCCCGTTATAGCAAAATAATTCGAAAATCTCAGGCAGTAATGAGTTTTTGACGAAGGAAGGGGACTACGAAAAGTTGAATTGCTATACAGAAAACCGCTTTTGTCCAAATCATCAAAAGCGGAATTTTGTGTAATCGCTCAAAACCATTATAATAGAATAAAAACCCTAGGAGGCACACCATGGCAAAATACGAAACCAGACTAAGAGGAAACTTTGACGAGCTTCTAAACCGCATAAACCACGGTATATTAAAGGGCAGTATCTCCGCCACCTACGAAGACGGCAGCGACTATAGCAACAACGGCGTGCGCTGCGCAGTACGGGTCTACGAAAGGCACAGCATGGCCAAAGGCAGCCGGGTAAGCATGTCCGTGACATTGGTGGGCTCCGGTGAAGACCTGTTTGTGACAGTAATCACCGCAGGGGGCAGCAGTGCTATGTTTTTCAAAATCAACACCATCGGCGAGCATACATTTATCAACCAGGCTGTAAAAATAATCGAGGGATACATGTACGGCAAGTAACATGACTGCAGGCATCGATGAATTGGTCATACCCGATAAATATGTATGAGCGGAGCTGTTAATGAGAATGCCAAAACCCCCATACAAGTTTGAACCCCATGTCCACACCGCCGAGTCCAGCGGCTGCTCTGCCATGCCCGCCAAACAGCTTGTTAGGTCATATCACGCAGCAGGATTTGATGGCGTAGCCATAACAGACCATATCCATGATTACATGCTGTCCTGCTTCAAGGGCAAATGGGATTTATGCATAGACTACTTCCTCAAGGGCTACAAAAAGGCAAAAAAACACGGAAGAAAGCTTGGGATAAACATAATACTCGGTGCAGAGCTTAGGTTTGACAGGCATTCCAGCGATTATCTGGTGTACGGCATGGACGAGGACTTCCTCCGGGCGCACCCCTTTATCAATAGGCTAACCCCCCGGGAATTTTTCAAGCGCCACGGCAATGACTTACTGATTATCCAGGCCCATCCCTTCCGCAACGGGGATATGCTATCAGATCCTAGTTGCATTCACGGGCTTGAGGTGTTCAATGGCAACCCGAATCACTCCAACCGCAATGGTATGGCTAAGGCTTTTTATAAGGCTCATCCAAAGCTTCTCCCCTTTAGCGCCTCCGATGCCCATGATGTGGAGAATGTTGGGATGGGGTGGTTGGAGCTTGAGCAGTCTGTTGCAGACTCCCATCAGTTTCAGGATTTGGTACGTAGGCAGGAATACTCACTGGGGAAACAAGATTAGCAAAGAAGCCTGCCAATGATTTTCGTCTTAGTACGCACGCAAAATAACCAGAAACCCCAGTGAACATAAGGCTTAAAAAGGTATGTCAAAAGTATCAAAAAGGGTTATTTAAAAACATCGCTCACAATTCCTGTAATCTCGTTTGACAAACCCTGAGGCTATTACTACAATCAATAATCAGTTGCTCTTGCATCATGTGACTGCAGCTACAACCAAAATTGGGCTGTCGCCAAGCGGTAAGGCAATAGGCTCTGACCCTATCATCCGAAGGTTCGAATCCTTCCAGCTCAGGTATTAGGAACTAATGCGCAGATGGAAAACATCTAGCAAAAAAGCCAGCCGACAATGGATCTCAAAATCCATCATCGGCTGGCTTAAATTTTGCATTCACAGCATAGCGGCCCAAGCCTTGATCCGCCCTTTTCTTCTGCGGTAATTATAACACAATCCACCACAAATTATCAGTCTTGTTTTATTCTCGCCTTCCGATACAATGCCAGCAAATTATTCCGCGTTCAAAGGAGGCCCCAATGACAAACTATCGAAGCAACGAGTACTGGAAAAGCAGCACAAATTACAGGCCATTCGAGCTAAGATCCCACAGGTTCCGTGATGACATGCTTCCTGTGTTCTATAAATGGCTCGACATTCATGGGAATTCCATCATCCTAGACGCAGGATGCGGCTCGGGTGTATTTACACGATTCTTGGCAAAGGGGTTGACCACAGGGCACATTACAGGCTTCGATATCAGCGATGCCTTCATTGAGTATGGAAACGAGAAAATCATAGAGCTATGTCTCAACAAAAATGTCAATCTAGAGATAGCCGACGGCTATAACCTGCACTACCCGGACAACCACTTCGACGCCGTAACAAACTACACATATATTGGTGTTCTTGCCGACATGAAGGCAGGACTAGAAGAACTTATACGGGTATGCAAAAAAAGCGGAACTGTCTCTTGCGTAGTGGCTACAAACAACATCCCAAACATAGGATACCAAGGCAATTACCCCTTCGAAGGGGCAATGCGCCTGCAACAACTGGCAACATTGGAATGGAAGATACATTGCGGCAACGCAATTCAAGGGCCCATGACGCAGCTTGCGGAGCTTGAGTTAATGGTTGAGTGTGGATTGAAAGACATCCATATCTATCCTTTTGCGCACCTGATGTGCTACAACGACACAAATCTCCCAAGCGAGTACAGAAAAACCCTGGCCATGGACGAAACCGCCGATGAGATTAGATGGTTAAAAAGCCGATACTCCGAAAAAGAAAAATCCTACACAGAACAAGGTTTTTCATCCAAGGATTTTGCGGAACTTGTCGCGCTGCTTGAAAGAAAGTTGGATTACCTGACACATCACTTTGACTCCGACAACAGCTATGAATGGCATGGCGGCTTCAATTTTATAGTAACCGGGCAAAAATATAGCAATCCTACTTGAAAACAAACGAAAGCGAGACGGAAAATCGGCGGCTTTAAGCCGTTTTCCGGTGAAGCTTGAGTTGATTTTCAAGTTGATTGTCTATAGTTGCAGCAATGCAGCTACAGACATGTATTTTTATGATTGCTTTCTGGCACGAACCCGTGATATATTCAGCCAAGAAACAAGCAAATATCAGCTAAGGCAGATTCAATGAGAAACAGTCCAGCCGAACCCAAAGTCCCAAGCACCTCTATGGGTTTTCGGTGACAAGTGGGACTGATTTCGAATTAATTTGCTTTGCCAACCAAGGAGGTGACCACATGGCAACAAAATTCAATGGCTTTCTAAAAGAATCCCTCCATGCAAAGTTGTAGGGGAGACAGCAATTCTTTGCATGGAGTAAAGGCCGCCGCGGGGCACAACCCACGCAGCCGCTAAATTGCAGTAATCGTAAGATTTTTCTTCCCTCCGACTTTGCACCTTATTGAAAACTAATAAGGAGTTGAGCCGGATGAAATATGTAAAAGCCAAGGCCGTATTCCCTCAAGCGCTGCTTGATGAGATACAAAAATACGTGCAAGGCGAAATGGTGTATATACCCAAGCCCCCGTCCACATACAAAGAATGGGGCACAAACACAGGCGCAAAAGACACGCGCAACCAAAGAAACGCAAACATAGTCCAGGTATTCCAGTCAGGGGCAACCATAGCCCAACTGGCAGAGATGTTTAATTTGTCCGAGGATACCATCAAGAAAATTGTGTACACAAAGCAATAGAAAAAAGCCGTGCAGGGATAGGTTTGAGAAAATTTACCGGCATGGCTTTTTTGTTTATTAAATGAAGTTTGCATATAAAACCGCCACATACGCTGATATACTTGGAGTATCACTTATCAATTCACAGCTAATAAGGAGGCTCACGTGCCTGTAATCTTCAGAAACTACTCCCCAGAGCCATTCTTCACCGAAGACTATCGCAAAGTCCGGGAGTTTCTAATCCGCATAGATTCCGAAAAAATGACATCACGCATGTCATGGAGCACTTGGGAATGGGCAGTAACCCATGGCGGACGTGACCAAGAAAACCTTGGTAAAATCGGCCTTTGGGAAGATAACGGAAAACTTGTTGCGCTAGCAACATACGAGTGTCCCCTGGGCGAAGCCTTCCTGTGCATGGACGAAGCATACACAATCTTAAAGCCTCAGCTGATTGCCTATGCAAAAGAAAACTTGCACGATAACGGTAAATTAACCATATCGATACCTGATGGTGACTACGAGTTCATGCGAGAAGCTATGAAACAAGGCTTCCGCCCAACTATGAGCAATGACCATTTCGCCAAGCTGGACATAGATACAATACCGCCACTGGCATTGCCGGAGGGGTTTTCCTTTGTAAGCATGGCCAATGGCTGGGACTGGCATCAATACAACCGTGTAATGTGGCGAGGCTTCAATCATGACGGTAGGCCGCCATATGATGACAAGCAAATTTCAATGCGAAAACAAATGCTATCCAGCCCCATGATTAATCCAGATTTTGTTTTGGCAATAAAGGCCCCGGACGGAAACTACGCTTCCCATTGCTGTATGTGGCACAGGCCAAGTGACACTGTTTGTGATTTGGAGCCCTTAGCAACTGACCCGGATTATCGCAAGATGGGGCTGGGCAAGGCAGTTGTATATGAGGCCGCCAGGCGCTGCGGCAAACAAGGCGCAAAGCAAGTGGCATGGGCATTAAGCCAGCAATTTTACTGCAATATCGGATTTTACCCAACACATTCTTATACCTATTGGGAATTGGTTGCAAAAACTGAACTATAGAAAAGTTTAATCCCGATGGCACTTGAGGGATAGTGTGAAATCCCCCCTTTCATACCTATTTGTGGCAAAGCGAAAGGAATGTAAACTACAATGAAAAACAAGCAAAACTGGAACAGCTACGCGGCTAAATACTCCGCTAGAGTGCATTCCGACAGTGAAATAATCGCCATAATCAACAATCCCGCCAAAGCCTTCCACGAAACTACCTGGAAACTGATTAAAACCTACATCCCAGACAAAAAAGACAAACTTCACCCCAACAAAGATAGCAATCTTCCCATCCTAAAAGGCAAAAAAATATGCGTACCCTCCAGTGGCGACAATCGCGCAGTATTCGCCTTTGCCATGCTGGGCGCACAAGTCACCTCCTGCGATTTCTCCGAAAACCAGCTAGCCAACGCAGAGCGCATTGCCAAACAATACAGCTGGGGCAACTCCATAGAATTCATATGCGCTGACACCATGGCCCTAGATGAAGTCCCCGACAATACCTACGATTTCGTATACACCTCCAATGGCGTCCATGTATGGATCCACGACCTTCCTGCTATGTACCACAACATCCACCGCATCACGAAACCAGGCGGCATGTATATCATGTCCGAAATCCACCCCTTCCAGCGGCCCTTCGATGAAGCCGTAAAGGTAATAAAGCCCTACGATGACACCGGCCCAATAGAAAGCGAAACCATGACCAACTTCCACTGGCGCGTTATGGACATTATGAATGCCATCCTGGGCTCAGGCCTGACCGCCCTGCACATGGAGGAAATGTTTGCAGAAAAGGACTACGACTGGCCCTTCTGGCAATCCATGCAAGATTACATGGCCGGCGTCACCGTGCCCAAAGAAGAAGTTGACCGTATGCATGACTGGCAGCACAACCCCTCGGCAGCACTGCCGACATGGTTGTGTATAGCGGCTAGGAAATCACTCCGGCATACACCAAAACAACCGCAAAAAACAACCCAATAGATACACATAGCGCCTTGAAACCTAAACTCAATCCACGCAGCGGGCGGAGATAATCCTTCTTCGCCAGTACATATCCATAAACCAGCACCCCAACCCCCACACTAACCCCAAACACTCCAATCTTCTCCAAGTATCCCCAAAAGCTTAGCCCAACCGGGACGTTAAGCAAAAACCCAATAACCCATTCCCCAAAAACCCCCATCCCAAAACAAAGAAACCCAAGCCCAAGCACAATACCTTCCCGACACCAATCTGGTGCTGGCGTTGCCCCTTCTGCCCGGCCAAAAAACATTGCAGAAAATCGTATAAAAACCAAAACAGTCCCAAGGTTAACGGCCATAAAAACCCACCATAGTCCCCCCGTAGCTGCCACAGACATAAAATACTTTGAAACAAATCCACCAAAAAAAGGCGCACCCCCAATGCCAAGTACAGCCAAAAGCGTCGCCAGCCCAATAGACGGGCTTACCCCAAAAAGCCCTCTGATTTTTGTGATATCTGTGGTTTTATACAAGAAACTGATAATCCCCGCCAGCAGAAATAGCGCCACCTTAATAAGCCCATGGTTTACAGCATGAAATATAGCCCCAAGCTGCGAATACTCGCAGCAATGACTAAGCCCAAGACTAAACCCGGCAACAATAAGCCCCGCCTGGGCCACAGTACTGTATGCCAGCATAAGCCGGATATCCTTTTGGGCCAAAGCCAGCACAATCCCACCAAAGGCCGTAACAATACCAAGTACCAGAAACAGCTCGGCCCCCATCCCCCCAAATACATATTGGAACCGTATAAACAAATATATCCCGCTTTTGACATAAAGCCCCGACATGATGGCGGCAATAGTAAAGCGGGATCCGGTAAGGGAATTGACCTTGGGCAACCAAGTAAGCAAGGGCAACAAGGAGCACTTTGCAGCGACACTGGTCATAATAAGGGCGTAAGGCAAAGCCAAATCCCTGGTATCCATACCAGATATCACAGAAGCGGCGGCTTCCATATCCATAACCCCCGCCACCATATAAAGATACCCCAGCCCAAAAAGATAAAACTGCATAACCACAATGTTAACCATTATAAAAGTCATGCCGGCAAATAAGTTGCGGCGCTGGCGGTCATACATCAGCAAAACCACCACCACCACAGTGCTGACCTCCACCAGCACAAAGATATTAAACAAATCACGGGTCATAAACAGCCCGATAAGCGCGCCTTCCAATATAAACAGCAAAAACCAATAAAGCCTGCCCGTATGGTCGTACTGGGAGCGCAGGTTGTATATCACCACCGCAAGGAAAATAATCACTGTAAGCAAAATAAACACAGCCGCCAAGTTATCGACTCTAAGGATAATCCCAAGAAAACCTTCATACCCGCCGACACTTACATATATCTCATCTTCCCGGCTGGCAACCAACAAAAAAAACGCCAGCACAGCATAGGCCGTCTGGGTAACAACAGCAGCCATCCGCGCGCTTTTCAGCCCGGCAAACACATACAAGAATACAGCAATTATAATCGGGATAATTACCAGAAAAGGTAAAAACGACGCAAACATTACAACCTCCATGGTTCAAAGAACTACATATAATCATAGCTGGCTTTTATGCAAACACACCTAGCATAAGCATGGCAAGAAGAGGTTCAGGCCTCGGCCATCAGAGCTTGGCCTCGCCCTCTTCGCCTTCTTGCATGGCCTGCCAGTTAAGAGTCTTATGCTTCTTAAACAAGGCGTTAAGCATAGTGATATTGATTGCCGTAACAGCAATACCAATGATTATGGCCGTAAGCATAAGGGCCTGGGGCAGCGGATCCGCAATGGCATCAGGGTTTTCCAAGTACGCGATATCTCCAATGATAGGCGGCACAACCCCAAGCCGTGACCCAACCCCCAGCCAAAACATAATCACAGCCGTCTGCATTATCATGATAAACACAATAGATTTGACTATATTGCTGGTGGTTATAAGCCCAAAGAAGCTGATAAAAAACAATAACACCGGAAAGATGTCCAAAAAACTAAGGTTCAATATGCTGAGATTCAAGACGCCCTCCTATTCCTCTTCATCCGGCAACCGCTCAATAGCAATATGCCGATAAAACAAAATAAAAAACCCACAAGCTACCTTCATCCCTACTAAAGCCCCCATGGCAATCAGGTAAATATCCTGTATAAAAGGGGTAACATCATAAACCAGATAAACCACCCCGGTAAACACGGCCAAAATCGGCAAGATAATTATATTAATAAAAACCAATTCCTCCATCTGGATTATCTTCTTAACTGGCAAATCATAAATCCCCAAAACCAAGTAGCGGCATATAAAAAAAGTTGCAAAGGCCAATCCACCTAAGAAACCACCGCCGGCTGTGATATGCCCGTTCATGACAAGATACGCCCCAAACAAAAGGATAATTGGACAGATAATCCGCATAGTAAACTTAGTCATACGAGAGTTCTCCATTTCACTGTGCCGCCCGTCTGGCACAACCTCAGAGCCAAACCAGGAGACATGAGTCACCGCCACAACGGCAATAACCAGCAAAAGGGCCTCAAAAAGGGTGTCATATACCCGGTAGCCCAGATATATAGCAGTGACGGCATTTTCACCCCCCACATCAATCATAAACATCCGAAGATATTGGTCGCGTAAATCTGTGAACGCATAGCCGTGGGGGACAAAGTACAGAAATAGAGCGCATAGTGCTACAGAAAAAATCAACGCCGGGATAATCTTTATAAGAGATCTGCCGTGAGCACGCCCTCTCCCCTCCGACCGCAACCCTTCCCCACGCCCATAGTATTTCTCAATACAAACAATAAAGAAAATAGTAGCAAAGGCAGAAATACCAGCCTCGGACATAGCCACATCCGGCGCACCAAGAGCTAAATAAATAACCGATGTAATCAGCGAGAAAACGCCGAAAAAAATAATGACCCGGTAAGCCTTCCGGCAAAAGACAATACAAGCCGCACTAAAAATCCAAAAAAACAGCAATACCTGTGTCACAAATCATGCCTCCTTACCCTCAATAAACCTCAATAACGGCACACAAATCACGCCTCCACACGAGAGGACTCTTCCTCATCGCAAGAAGGCACATAGCCCCCCTTATGGGCAGAGCTGGCCACGATATGAGACACAAGAGGGTTAAGCACCATCATAATGATAACAATAAGGAACAGCTTACCAGTAAAAAAGCTAAAGCCATGACGTATCCCGATACCAATAGCAAGGGTCAAAAACCCCACAGTATCAATTTTACAGGCCACAAGAATGCGATAATAAAAATCCTTATTAGGCTTAAAAAGCCCAATGACCCCAAAAAGCATAAACACCACACCAAGGCCCATGACTATATAGCTAATGACATACATCATTCTTTCTTCCGTCCCTTCTGCAGGTTGCGCTGCGACAAAAACAAAGCCATAAAAATCGTGCCAATAAAGCCCGACAATGCATAAATGATAGCAAAATCCAGCAAAAACGACGTATTCAAGAGCGAAGCGTACAAAACAATTATAATAATAGTCTTAGACAAAATCAGGTTAAGGCCGAGAAGCCTGTCCCATACACTAGGCCCTATTACTACACGCACCAAGTATGGCACAAGAAGCCCAAGCATTATTCCAAGTATTATGCGCATCGTATCCCTCCAGTTCAAATTACAATGGGCTTGCCTCATCTACAGCCGATTTTTGAGATCTCTCAAGGATTTTCTCAATGCTGCGCAAATCATCCTCGGCCGTAGGATACCCCTTCTTTTTCCGGCTGCCTATACACAAAAGGGTAATCTGCTTCCCTTCCCGTCCCAGGTAAATAGACCCCGGCGTCAAGGTAATGGAGTCGGCCAGCATAATGCGCAACGAGTCATTCTTAAGCCCCAGGTCAAAATTAACAATACCCCACTTAGCATCGGATAATATCATTTTAACCAAAAAAAGCGCATCCATATAAATGCGCCCCACCAGCCACAAAGGATAAGCGGCCAGCTTATAAAAATTAACATTACGAATCTCTTCAAAGTTAAGAAATTTGCCAATCAAATGGGTGCATAACATGCTCATAAACATACCGATAGCTATGTTTTGCCAGGAAACCCGTTCCATAAGAATAATCCATACAAAGGTAAGTGCTATCATCACAAAAATGGTGTGTCTGCCCATGTGCCGTCATGCCTCCGATTCTTCCATACTTAAGGCCTGTGTATCAGCACGAAAATTGCCGCAGTGCCAACAGCGCCTTATTGTTTAGTATGGCTAGTAAAGGCACTCTACACCCACAGTCTGCACCCGTCAATACATGGGCAAGTGATAGAGTACCGAACCAACGCATCAACTATAAAATTGTCAAAAAACATAAAACTGCCCCGCTGCGATATGAGCACTCGCCGCGAGGCAGATTCTATTTCGGGCTTGCTGTTCTTCTATCTCTGGGGCGCTGTCCCTCTATCTCCAGTTTGATGTTGCACAATTTCTTACTGCTTTGTTGTGCAAACTCTTGTCTAAAGCATCAAAACCTGATAATACCGCTTTTTCCAAAAGGATCAAAACCAGCCTATAAGGATTCCCCAAAGTATCCAGGCCTAAAACTTCTTAAGCGGTGTATGTTGATGCAGGTACTTCTCCTTAGTGGCCAATCCGCCCCTTATATGGCGTTCAGACTTGTTAATCTCCAAAACCCTACGGGCCTCCCCAGCAAGCTTGGGGTTTATTTTTGATAGTCTTTCTGTCACATCTTTATGTACGGTAGACTTGCTGATGCCAAACTTCTTGGCAGTTTCTCTCACAGTTGCATTCGAGTTGATGATGAAGTTTGCTACTTCCACGGCCCTCTCTTCGATATACGTCTTCAAGGATGGCCCTCCCTTTATTTTCGCTTGGCTATTTATATGTGGGTTGGAAGTAGATTAGAACTGTATGCTGGACGAGTTGGTAATAGAAAGCAAAGAGATTTTGAGGAATTATTGACAACTATCTTCCGGCGAATTATTATGTGTATAATTATCTGTTGAGCGTTTTTGCTTGACTAGGTATCCAGTATCTTTACTTTATTCAAGATGTGGAATGTAGCAAATGCGTGAGGTTGCCAGTCTATCTCTAGCTTTTTTTGTCTGCGTTCTCCATTTTGGAGAAGGCAGTTTTTTATTTTAGGAGGAGATGTGGAATGACAACTATCAATTTCAAAGCAGAACAGTTCAAAAAAATGGATGACCCTGTAAACGCAAAAAGTGGCCGTGTGCGATATGTATGCTACGCTAAAGCCGATACACTCCCAAATGACATGGAAAATTGGATGGAAACAAATCCACGGGAGCAAAAGATGACCACAAATGTTGCAAGAACCATCCAGGAAAGTTTGCGCAATAACACAGATTTTCATGAACTAAATCGTGGCATATTGCTGTCAGCTAAAAATGTGACCTACGACAACAAAACAAATGTTGTAACTGTGATCATGGAAGATTCATCTATTCACGGTAACATTGATGGCGGCCATACATTGAGAGCCATTCTAGAGGCCCAAAAGCAAGGAGTTGTTGCTACGAATAGATTTGTTTTTATGGAAATTTTCACAGGATTAGATTCAGCTGTTGAGTTAGCAGCAGCAAGGAACACATCTGTTCCAGTTGATTTAAAGTCAATTGAGGAGCTAAGAGAAAGTTTTTTCGTTATCAAGGATAGCTTATCCTCGTTGAGCTTTGCAGATAGAGTAGCGTACAAAATGAATGAACATTATAATGACCAAAGCATCCAGCCAATTGATGTTAGGGAGATTATAACTATCATGAATATGTTTAACCAGGCAATCTACCCTATTCGCAGTAATGATGGCCGTCTTGCTGATTTGCAGCCAGTTCAGTGTTATACGGGAAAGGAAGCTAGTTTACGTAGATTTTTGAATCTTGGCCAACCCGGCCGTGAAGAAATAATAAAGAACATGAAGCCGATAATTCAAGATATATTTACTCTGTGGGACGCAATCGAGTGTAATCTCTCAGTAATGGCTGGACGCGCTGGTAAACGCTATGGAACACGAAAGTATGCGAGACATAACGATGGGCAAATTGTAGGGCGTTCGGCGTTTAATAATATCGAACTACTCTACATCGTTCCAAAAGGATTAATGTATCCACTTGTTGGGGCTTTTCGTGCACTCGTTACAATTGAGGACAATGTATATGGGTGGTGTAAGCCGCCGCTAGAGGTTTGGAATAAAATAGGGCCTCAGTTAGTGTCTATAATCTTGGATGAACGAATTGATACTCCAGATGGCATAGCGAAGAACAGTAATCTTTGGAGCAATCTATTCAAAGAAGTTTTCATTTACGGTCGCAGTATGTAATTATGGCGGGACGAGTAGCTACGCCGTGCTGCAACTATTGCAATGACCAAATTTCACCACAAAACACACTCGATTTGAAAGTTTCTGGAGTATTAGTTACAGAATCGTTAGAGAGGAGAAATGGGAATGGATAACGCATATTTAACAGCCGACGAAATTTACGCAATCGACAATTTAACCGAAGACAAACTGCTAGATTTCATGGCATTTTTCCCACCAGCAAAAAAAGAACTGGTTTCGCACTTGTTTTCAAAGAATAGGTCAGTGCAGGTTCTTGAAGTCTTAGCAACTGAACACGGTGAAAATAACAAGCGATTGATTAAGCTTTTGGAGTCTAACGGAGTTCCAACTCATGGATAAACCTAAGATATACACTGTTTTTGCAGGAGTAAACGGCGCAGGTAAATCCACATTCCATAGAGTTTTGAAGCGTGACTTCGGAACACGGATTAATCTGGATGAAATAATACGAGAACAATTCAATAATGACTGGAGCAACCCCAGTATTCAAATGAACGCAGGGCGTATCGCAATACGCCTGATAAATGAATGCCTAAAACGTGACACTTCATTCAACCAAGAAACAACACTGACAGGTAGAACCATCATCACAAACATCAAAAAAGCAAAGGCCAACGGTTTCGAGGTTGTACTGTACTATGTAGGTTTGGAGAGTGTTGAGCTTTCCATTAAGCGTGTAGCGATTAGGGTCGCCAACGGAGGCCACGGGATACCCGTTGAGGATTTGCAGCGAAGATACTCCAATTCATTTGAAAACTTGAAATTGGTAATGCCTTTATGTGACAGAGCGTATATCTATGACAACTCTACGGATAACACACGAGGGGTTTTGAACCCACTGATTATTGTTCAAAATGACAAGGTTGTACTGCTTGATAATAGATGTCCACAGTACCTTAAAGACGTGTTGGTGCACTGAACTAATACCGAAATCACATAAAAATCAACGAATAAAATAAGACAGAGCCGACCTTAATTGCGTCGGCTCTGTTCATTAAAGCCCTGTATTTATCAGCTTTTACTTCCCATACTCTATCACAAAATCGCACCAACACCGATTCACACCACCGTATAAACGGTAGACTTGCTGATGCCAAGCTTCTTGGCAGTTTCTCTCACAGTTGCATTCGAGTTGATGATGAAGTTTGCTACTTCCACGGCCCTCTCTTCGATATACGTCTTCAAGGATGGCCCTCCCTTTATTTTCGCTTGGCTTATGTATATGTGGGGAGGGGTGGGGTTAGAACAACATAACATTATAATATGTTATAATTCGCAGCAAACAGCAAAAGGGGGATAAAACATTGAACCAAGAAAGCATAAATCAAGAGATCATACAAAGAGCCAGCAAAGTCATAAATTCCAAGAAAGATTACATCGGTGATGGAATGGAAGGTTATGTAGTGCTGTCGCTGATCAACGAAGAGGGCTACCCTACAAGTTCTACGATGACTATTTCAAAAGCCGATGGTATCAACTGGCTTACATTTATAAGCGACGTTGACGGAACAAAGGCCAGGCGCATCGCTAAATCCAACAAGGCCTGTGTATGTCTTGCCTCAAGCGAGTACAACATCACCCTTGTTGGCACAGCAGAAATCATCACCGACCTGGCAATAAAAAAAGCCCATTGGCAGAGTATCTTTGCAGAGGCCTACAATGCCGGGCCGGATGACCCAGAGTTTGCTATTTTGCGATTTACAACAGAGCATTACAATCTTTTCTTTGCCTCTGATGATACAGAGGCAAAAGGTGTGCTATAAAAAGAGGAAACAGGACATGAACATAGAATATACAAAGAACATGAATATCATCACACCCGACATGCTGCCCAATTTCTTTGCAGGATGGCCCAACCCGCCAAGCCCCGACGTGCATCTGCAGATTCTACAAAACAGCTACCGTGCCTTTGTAGCAATTGACAATGATTGTAACCGGGTTGTAGGGTTTATAAATGCCGTGTCAGATGGGATTTTATCCGCATACATCCCACTACTTGAAGTGACTAAGGCATACCAAGGCCGGGGCATAGGCAGCAACCTAGTAAAGCTTATGCTGAGCGAATGCAAACATCTATACATGATAGACATCTGTCATGACGAAGATCTCGTGCCTTACTACGCAAGATTCGGTGCATTTAAAAGCCAAGCAAGTGTTTTTCGCAATTATTCAGCCCAGTCAGGCGGTGCAATAGAATAGTGACATCTCGCGGTAAGGCCATAATTTTGCTATGTATCACGGCGGTGCTTTGGAGTACCTCCGGCTATCTTCTTATATTGGTGGACTGGAACCCCATCGCTACCACAGGGGCTCGCAGCGCGATTGCGCTGATTCCATTACTTATAATGTTTGGGCGGCCACGGCCAATAAATGGCGTTGCGCCTATCATGGCTGCGGTTTGCTATGCGGCAATGCTGTTTACCTTTGTGACGGCCAACCGGCTTACCACGGCGGCCAATGTTATTTTGCTGCAGTACACGGCGCCGGTGTATGTGGTGTTTCTTAGCGCCTGGCTACTTAAGGAAAAAATATGGAAGATAGACATTATCACCGTAGTGCTGATGATGGCGGGGATGGTACTATTTTTTATAGGGGATGTGGACACCCAGGGATTGCGGGGCAATTTGCTGGCCCTTTTAAGCGGGGTGGCCTTTGCTACTATGGCTGTGTGCCTGCGCAAGATGGAAGGCGGCCCCTATCGTGGTGCGGACGCTATCATGTGGGGTAATATTATTTGCGCTGTGGTGGGGCTGCCTTTTATTGCGGTGGTTGGGTTGCCCAGCCCTATTTCTTGGCTGGGACTGGCGCTTCTTGGTCTTTTTCAGCTGGGGCTGGCATATTGCTTGTATGTAATAGCCGTCAAAGATGTTACGGCTTTGGAGCTGGCGCTGATCCCTGTAATCGAACCGCTGTTGAACCCGCTGCTGGTGGCCATATTTGCATTCCAACTGCCAGGCACATTTGCTATCATAGGCGGTGTGATTGTTGTAAGCGCTGTTACCTGGAACCTGGTATATAAGCATCGCAAAAGCAGCTATAGGAGGAAATCATGAACTACATACAAAACCTATCTGAGAGTACAGCCATGCTTACCAAAGCAGTTGGCATATTGCAAGGCACAAGATGGGATGCTACCCAAGAAGAGGCCAGGCAGTATTTGCGAAGCATGGACATGGATGTAAGCTTTGCCTCCGGGCTAATGGCAGACATGGAGGCAGACAATTTTGCCTGGACGCTTCAAAATTTGAATAGTGGACAGCGGGCCTCAACAGGGCGGAAATCTATTGCCATGTGGGTACGCAAGTTTGGCTTTGAGGCCAATATGACCCACCTGGGAGACAGATGGGACATTGTATTCCCCAGAGGCCCCCAACCAGGCCCTCCCAGTGCGCGGTGCGGAGCCTGCCGTCTATGGGAAAACGGCCTATGCAACTGCCCAGACTCCCAGTTTTACATGTCATCACGGGGACGCGGCGATTGGAACTGTGACGAATATACCCATAGGCATCACATGAACAGATGGGGCTGCGCCGGGATCGTAGCTTTTATCGTAGCCGCAGTTGCCTTTGTTGGGGTATGGATGTTTACAGGAAGCATCTGGGCCGCTATATACTTCTTTGAAGTGATTTTTGAGATTATATTGGCTATTGCCGAGGCGTTTGGGTAAAGATTTAACCTAGCAGAAATAATTATTGACAAACGATAATTGCACTGTTATGCTTCCTACAGATTATCGTATAACAATAATTATATATCTGTACTGGAGGTGCATTCCACCCAATGAGCCATAGCCTATCCCCAAAAGAAAAAACCACAGTTGCACTGTTGGCTGCCCTCGCAGTTGCCTGCATAATCTTTGTTTTAAGCCCTGCAGCACCTGGGGGCATCCTTATTTTTATTATGGCATTTCCATTTGCTCAGGTTGGGTATGGGCTACGGGCCCTATCTCTGACTGGTGATGTAGGCAACGCTGTAGCTATGGTGCTATACGCGCTGTTATGCATTTCGCCGATTATATCGGCTTTGCGTTTCCGCCGTTTTAAGCCGGAGGATGCGCTTCTTCCGGTTGTTAGCATTGTATTGTTCTATGTAATGTACCAAATGATAAACCCAGGCCGGCTGCCTTTTGCCGCTGGGGCTGTTGAAATTGAGCAAGCTGTTCTTGGCGGCATAGTTTACTCTCTTGTGCTGGCTTATTGTGTGCTGCGCGTGCTGCGGCTGTGTGGCACGGCCTCTTCCCGGGGACTGGGGCGGTATATGCGTGTTATCTTGCATCTCTTGTATGTGTTGTTTGTTTTTGCTGTTTTTGGCATCGGATACGGGCAAATGCTGGCTGCCTTTGCAGCCCTTAGGGCTGGGAATATAGGCAACGAGCATCTGCTAGGCACAACCTATGTGTTTATTACATTGAGGCATGTTGTAAGTGCGTTGCCTCATGTGCTAAGCATGTGGGTTGTTTTTTATGCGCTTAGGCTGATTGAAGCCCTAGGCATGGATCAGTATAGCGATGTAACCCTGGCTGCAGTCAACAAGCTGGTCATGGTATGCAAATGGGCCCTTGGGGTGTCGGTGTTGTCGTCAGCAGGGTTTAATGTATTGCAGCTTATGTTTTTAGGGCGGTTGCATGTGGTGGATAGCAATATTCATTTTCCGGTTACATCTATTTTATTTGTGCTGGGGGCCTTGCTTCTTACCCAGTTTATTACAGAAAACAAGCTTCTTAAAGATGAAAACGACCAATTTGTGTAATAGACTTCTCCGGAAACTCCGAATGAGCGGCCATAAAAGCACGTTAAAGCCCGCGACTTTTATGGCCGCGAATGAAGCTTCCGAAGAAGTCTAATATTCATTTTCTTAGTATGAATGCAGTCAGCATACATCGCTTTTCAATATAGGTGGGGATATGGGAATACGGGTATATTTAGAAGATGTTTTGAAGGCCAGAAGCATGACCTCCAAGGAACTGTGTGCCCTTGTAGGTATTACAGAGGCCAATTTGTCTATCTTGCGCAGCGGCAAGGCTAAGGGCGTTCGTTTTAATACTATAAATAAAATTTGTTGGTACTTGGGATGCGATGTCGGGGACATACTAAAATTTGATGGGGAATTGGAAGGCGGGGATGATGATGAATGAACAGGATACTCAGATAAATGAACAGGATATTAGGACGCATGAAGATGTGGTAGGGACAAATACGCAGCATAATGAAGATGCGATAGGGGCAAATAATCAGCATGATGAAGATGCCGCAGAAACAAATGCGCAGCAAAACGAAGCAGATAGCACCGCGGCGATTGCATACGAACGCGGCCGTGCAAGGGAACGTCTGCATGTAGTTTTATTTTGCGTGATATTTGTTACGCTGCTGGCCACGCTAATAGCCATATCCGGCAACCGCTTGGCCCGGCATGACTCAAGCAGCCGCGACAACGCCCGGCTTATCGGCGTGTTTATCACAACCGAGCATCTTGATATTCCTTCCCCCCATACCGGGCCCATTCGTGTAGGGTGGCGAGGGCAGGTTGATTTTTCGGAGCTGTTTCGGCCAGGGCGGATATATGCACAGTGGTGTGAGGATACCTTTGAGTTTAGTTTCCCTGGGGTGGATGGGATACCGTTTTTTGTTGCACGTTCGCCAGGCCGCAACGATTCCCTTCACGGGGCGGCGGCTCAGGCTGGAGCACAGTCTCTTCACCCCGCCTCATCCCCGGTTCAGGAAGGGCCGCCCATATACCCGCCTCTGCCAATCACTGATGATGACCTATTTTTATTCTCTGACCCGCACCCCTTTGGGCCTCGCGGCCCTGTGTACATCACCCAAGCCGGAAGCGGCATCGTCAGCGGTGGAACACATTTATCTTTTGGAGACAACTCTGTAGGGATTGAAATATCCGGCACTATTTACGCCGTCCCCGGGGCTCAGGTACAGGCAGCGGCTTTTTTGAATAAGGTTTTTCAGTGTCCTGAGGGATATGTATTTCTTGAAACGGGACACGGGTTTTCTTTTCATGGCGTAACAAGCGAAGGGGATGTGATGAGGCAGACCATCTCCGAGACCCGTACCATGGTGGAAAACGGTGTAGAAACCAGCTATAGTATTTCTGTGGATATTAATCATTCGGCTATGTTTGCCCCGGTAAGCATCGTGGTGCTACAGATGGACACAAACAGCCAAGTTGTTATGCGGACAGAGCTATCGCCCGAAGATGTGCGTAGGCAATCAGAGGTTTTGCCTACGCAAACAGATAATATCACCATATATCTGGAATCTCAGACAGAATATGTAGTAGTAGAGACCCATAGGGCCATATCCCCAGAAGTTGGCAGGCCCGTCCTTCGCGAGCTTGTCAGCCGCAGAGAAACCGGTGTGCGAACCTTTGCAGCCAGGGAAGATGGTATTCTTGAGGCCCAGTGGCTGCGGGTTGTATGGCCGGGCACTGAATGAATCAACGCTTGACAGGGGCCCTGACGATATGCTACTCTTCCTCCCGGTTCGTCAGTGCTGCTGTAGCTCAGTCGGTAGAGCGCGTCCTTGGTAAGGACGAGGTCACCGGTTCAATCCCGGTCAGTAGCTTCAAAACGCACACTTTTCCTTTGAGGATGGGTGTGCGTTTTTTGTTGTTCTTTGTATGTGTTATACCACATTTGTTTCATGTACAGTGAGACTTTAACCACTACGCTTGCCCAAGCAAACCAACCGCATACACCACAATAAAATACAAATCAATGGGAATCCAAACGCCCCATACAATATAGCGGACTATTAGGCGTAGTCTGCTTTTGTTTGCGCCCTTTTTATGAATTAAGCGGGACACAATAATTGCACTGACCGAAACAGCCAATGAGGCCACGCAAAGCAGCAACCCTATAACCGATGGCGGCAAGCTGAATACGTTAAGTATCTGCTCTGTTTCTATTGCCCCATTGCCTGGATAAAAAATATTCTGAAGCCCTGATCCCGCGTCTCTTGCCGCATTGGCTACATAAAATATAATTGCAAAGACCAGCCCAAAATCTATCCAGTCTATGATATTGTAAAGTGTCAGAAGATCAGATTTCACAATTTCTTCTCTTTCCGCTGCCCAGGGGTCATTGTTCATAGCACATACTCTCCTTTGGATATATAGCATCGAATTTGCTTTAATGTCACGAGATTTCTCTGTTGGCATAGGCCTCATTGCCAGCCAGTTTAGCAAAAGATTACTGCCGGAAGTAGTGACATTTGTCATTTATTGCGACTTTTCATCACCACATCGTGGTTGCAGCAAATTAATGCGAGGTTTCTCACTGACTTTACCTTATCTCACTGACTTTGCTTTATTTGAAAGAAAACTCCCCGCGGTAATTAGATGCATTATAGTGTGGGCACTTGCGAGGGTTGTATTCATTCTTGTCTTGGGCATCGTCTTGTACATAAATCCACATGCTATTGTAGTCCCATACCACAAGCTCATCCCGGGGATCGCCAGCTAGGTTTATGGCCTCACAACACAGGGTTGGGTGGCCGTCGTCTGGGAAGGCTACGGCTTGGTGACCGCTGGCATCATACAGTCCGCCTCGGGCAGGGTCGGCATTGGTTAGGAAGAAGTCTTGGCCATCTCCTTTCCAGTTGACGGGGGTGAGAAGGTTGCCGTTTAGCTCGTTTTCTATCTCCAATAAGGGGGAGCCTTGACTGTCGTATAGGTAGATAATGCCTTGGTGGCCCCAGAAGTTGGACACTGCGATTTCGTAGCCTGGACGGCTTGGGGCGTAGTTGGCGATGCTTATACGCTGGGCGTGGCCGATATTGTCGCGTATGATTATATTGCCGTGGGTGTCGCCTATATAAAACCCTTCTGACCCAGCGACGCAGGCGAAGTAGCCTTGGCGGCAGTCGGCCATGAAATTGCCATAGACTATTTCGTCTACATGGTCTGCTTTGATGAGGTATTCCCATATTTTTTGACCTTGGGGGCTTAGCAGATGATAGCCGCATAGGATTTCGTCCCGGCCATCGTTGTTGATATCTGCTGCTAGGGGGAAGTGGCCCGTGTTGGTGTTGCTGTGATATGTCCATAGTAGGTTTAGGTTTGCGTCTAGTGCGTATAGCCTGCAATAGCGGTCTTTTATCAGGATTTCCTGTGGGCGTGGGTTGCCGGATAGGTTTGCGATGATTATGGCGTCTACATTTAGTCTATCGAAGGCATAGCCGCCCGGAGGGATGCCTATTATTGGGCGGGCTTCATTTGTTAAGGGGGTAGGAGCACGGTGCTTTACCCGGCCTGTTGCGCCTTCTATTATCAACAGCTCGAAATTGATGGCACATATAACCTCATCTGCACCATCGCCGTCTATGTCGTAAACCTGGAAGGGTAGGTCTGCAGAAATTTTGCCTAGTTTGGCGGCACTTGCCGATGGCTGGCCTTTTTGCCAGAGGATGTTGCCGTTTATATCTATGGCGGTTAGGCAGCTTATGTGGGGATAAGCATCACGGCTTATGCGTTTTTGGGCTTGAGCTAAAACTATGTGCCATTCGTTGCCGCCGCACAAATGCCCGAACCTTATTTGACGGCTTGTGCCAAAGTTTTGCAGGTCTATTTTTTTCCACAGCTTCATGGATGGGTTTTGGGATTGAATGTGTTTTGTGTGAGCTATATGTTGATTTTTGCGGTGGGCTATTTCTGCAACTGTGGTGTCGTCTGCAGTTACGGATATGCCTGTGAACTGAGTGGGACAGTCAGCTGTGATGCCGATTTTGCCACCACGGGTTACTAGGGGAGAAGCGTGGCTTAAGACTAGATTGTCATTTATATAGCAATAAACCGTGCTGCCGATGCAGTCTACCCGTAAAGTGTAGTAAGTATCACAGTTGTGAGGGAAGGGAGCGCTTGCCAATTCTGTAACACTGGCTTTGTGCCTATGCACTAGGGCTACGCTTCCGCACTGCGTTCCAGCGTTTTGTGTTTCTGGGCCCTGCATCTGGAATACCAAGGTATTGAGGCTGTTTTGCATACAAAATGCCAGCCCGGCAACCCCATTTGTAGAAAGACGCCGGATTATGCAAGACGCTTGGTAGTTGTGCCAGAAGATGCTGCCTGTCTGCAGGGTGGGGTACATGGTATGAGGGCGACCTTTTTCTATTCGCATACATTCCATGAAGTGCTGCCCGCCGGATTCGGTGATAATCCAGCTTGGGCCTGTGCCGTTCCAGGTGTAGTTGCACACTTGATCACGCCATTTATAGCAAATTAATTCGAAAACAGCCCCGCCTGTCGCCGAAAACCCGTTGAAGCGCTCGGGATTTCCGGCTCGGGCGGGGCTGTTTCTCATTGAATTTGCTTTATCATGCTGGCCCTGAGGGGAGATAAAGTGGTATTCACCCATGGCGGAATGATCCGGGTCGTGGGGGAACTCGCCTATTGGGAAGGTTTTGAAATTGTCTTGGAATAGGATATTAGGTTTCATTTGTGCCCCTTTCATACTAAGAAAGCCGCGACTTATAGGTCGCGGCTCAATTATAACAAGTTAATTCGAAAACCGGCTTATGGCCTGCTCTCACTACGGCGCGGGAATTACAGCCCGGACAAAACCCCAGCGACTTCCTGCAGTTTTTCCACTACATTTATATGCTGTGGGCATTTTTCGTTACATACACCGCAGCCTGTGCAGTCAGATACAGGTGCGCCCCGCTTTGCATTCCACATATTTTTGGCATGGGCAGACATGCCGTATACATTGTGATATGTGTATGCATTGAAGACATGGGGGATGTTGATATCCTTAGGGCAGGGCAGGCAGTAATTGCATCCTGTGCAGTATAAATCTGAAAGCTTTTTCAGCTCCTCCATCATTATTGCCACTTTGCCAAAATCATCTGCTGTCATGGGCTCTTCTATATTGGCAATTTTAAGATTGCTTTCCAGCATGTCCATATTTCCCATGCCGGAGGTGGCGCAGGATACGTTTTTATTGCCAAGGACAAAGCGCAACGCAAGCTCCGGGGTTGAGAAATTTTTGCCCAACAGTTTTTCCGATAGCTCTGACGGCATAGACAGGCGTCCGCCGCCGATTGGCCCCATTACCACAACGCCAATGCCTTTGCCGGCTAAGTAGTTTATGTTTTCTTCATGGGAACGATCCAGCAGGTTGTACTGCAGAAGCGCCGATGAGAACATTTCAAATGTCTCTACAACGTATGGCAAATCTTTGGTCTCGCCGTGGTAAGAGAAGGATATATGCTTTATAAGGCCCTCGTCCATGGCTTTTTGCACTTCGTTTTTGATCCCAAATTTTAGTATCTTTTCATCAAATGTTTTTTTGCCAATGCCATGGAGATGATAGAAATCTATATACTCCATATCCAAAAGCCCCAGCTGCAGTTCCAGCATACGGCGGAAATCTGCGGTGCTGTTTACTTCATCCATGGGGATTTTGGTTGCGATCATTACCTTGTCCCGCTCCATCAGCTTTGCCGCTTTGCCAAGGGTGGCTTGGCTTTTGAAGTGGCAGTAAAACTGGGCGGTATCAAAGTAGTTGATACCGGCGTCATATGCTGCCTTAAGTAGGGGTATAGCTTTTTCCTCGTCTACTATCCAGGTGTCATCACGCTGGGACTCATACCAGGAAAGGTTTTCTCTTGCTTTTTTTTCTTCTTCGGTCATCTCGGCTATTTTTATCTCGGGCAGCCTCATGCAGCCAAAGCCAAGTGACGATATTTTTTTGCCGGTGTTGCCGAACTCGCGGTATGTCATGTCTGGCCTCCTTGGTGTTTTCTTTAGTATATGCTACTGAAGTCGTACAAGCAAACTTTTGTCCCCAGGATTAGCTTGCTTGTTTAGTGAAAATCCTGCATCTCATGAAGCAGCGCCTTCACTTCCTGCAGCTTTATCATAAGATCAATAACCCTCTGCTGCTTTGGCGACATAAGCGGCCTAAGGGAAATCAGAGATTGCTCAAACTGGGGCGGCTCTGTTACCTGCTCTTCTTGAGGGCTGGAGCTTAGATTTTGCATCAAATGCCATAGCATGGCTGAGTTTCTGTCGTCCATGGTTTCCTCCTGTCAAATTGGCTTAGATATTTTTCCTGGCTTGAAGCATCCTTTGTGCACCAATGTTTTCTATGTTTTGAGGTGATGCCTACAGTATATGCATCGGTTACCCACGCCGGAACATCGGCGTTATATTTCGTCATCGGCATATTTTATCAGCCATTGGAAAATACTATCTTTGGTGATTTTTATGAGAATTAAGGGCTTGGTTTTGCGAATATGCATAAGATTGGGCTTGGTTGTCAGCGGCGGGATGGCTTGCATGGCATGTGTTGGCATTATGGATTGCTATGCCGTTGACGCTGGTTCTCCCGCTATGCCTTCGGGATGTGCTGATATTATTGATTGCGATGCCACTGATGCCGGCTCTTCGGCTGCGTCTCCTGGCGCTGCGGATGCCATATGTGCTGTGGACGCCACATGTTTTGCAGAAATCACACCAGACGGGGCGTTTATAATAACCACAGCGGCTCAGCTAGCAGATATTCAGCGGCTTGGGGGTGATTACTTGAAGGCGGCGTATGTTTTGGGGGGAGACATTATATTACCACCGGGCTGGATACCTATTGGCAGTTCGAGTTCGGATTCCGCATTTTCAGATTCCGCATTTAGGGGTAGCTTTGACGGGAAAGGCCACACTATCCACGGGCTGGCAATCGAAAATAAACCCTGGGCAGCTCAAGGGCTTTTTGGCAGACTCGATGGGGCTGTAATTTGCGATTTGGTATTGGAAGATGGGCGGATATCTCTGGTTGGAGGCACAAATACAGGACTTCTTGCCGGTGAGGCCCACAATAGCAGTATAACAGATGTGCGTGTAAGCGGCAGGATTGGGACCGGAAGAATCTCTGGTTACGGGGTAGCAGAAAGCGCTGCCTACACCACTGACGCAATTGGTGATATGGACACAATCGGCGCTATAGGCGGTTTGATTAGTGATATGACTACCACCGATGCTATAGGCGGCTTGGTTGGGAGAATGCACAAATGCGTGGTGGAAAGGGTATTTGCTGATGTAGAAATCTCCACTGGCAACTACGTTGGCGGGGTCGTAGGATTTTCTGCAGACACGGATTTTTCATATATAACCACAGGGGATAGGCCTCTTACTGGGCGCATTGCCGGAGGATTTGCTGGGCGCATGGAGGGGGCTGGACTGGTGCATGAATGCCATGCCAAGGCTGCGGTATCGGGCTGCATTGTCGGTGGGCTTGTTGGCCAGATATCTGGTAACCCACTTGCAAATAACACAAACCACTTATTGGAGATAGTCCAATGCTCTGCTTCTGGGAAAGAAGTTGCTGCGGACATTGCCGGAGGCTTTGTTGGTGATGGCGAGTATGTACTGGTTAAGGACAGCTATGCACAGGGAGATGTGCAGGGGGATGTAATCAGCGGCGGGTTTGTTGGGCGGCTTAGTAGCCGCAGCCGTGTTGCTTATTCCCATGCCTTGGGGGATGTTGTGTTGGTTGTGTCGGGAGCCGCAGGGGGGTTTGTTGGTGAAATTACAAATGCCTCGTGTATCGAATTTGCGTATTCTGCTGGGTCTGTTATGGCCGAGGATTATGTAGAAGCCTTTCACGGGTTAGGATATGGCAATGCAGGGAATGGGAAGAATACCAACAACAACACGGACGCGAAGTACGCTTCTGGTGCATTGGGGGGCTTTGCAGGCGTAATCACCGCCTCTGACGCACCAAATACCCTTACCCACTGCCTATCCTTTGCCCCATGGGTTGTGGGCCCTGGTGAATATTATGTAAACCGTTTTGCCGGTCGCATAGATCACAACGGCATAAACGGTTGCTATGCCCACTTGGGCAGTATGGTTGTACAAGGTGGAATTTTGGCCCATGTGCTGCCAAGTGCCTACGGGCCTGATGGTGCGGATATGAGCAGTGAGCAAGTGGAGGGGGTGGCGGAACGGCTTGGGTGGAAGCAGTCTATTTACGTCAACAACATCGCATCCCCATAGCTAAAAAACCGATATTCTTCCCGCACAGCCTCTTCATAAGCCGCCAACACAGCCTCACGCCCGGCCATGGCCGACACCAGCATAATCAGCGTAGACTCCGGCAGATGGAAATTGGTAAGCAGCCCGTCAATGGCCTTGAACTCAAATCCTGGGAAGATAAATATATCCGTCTTGCCAGCCCCGGCCAGTATCTTGCCGGTTGCGTCTACCCGGCTTTCCAGGGTACGGCAGCTGGTTGTACCTATGCCTATAACCCGGCCGCCAGAAACCTTGGTTTGGTTGATAATATCAGCGGTTTCCGGCTCTACCCGGCAGTACTCGCTGTGCATGAGATGCTTGGAAATATCATCTTCCTTCACAGGCCGGAAAGTCCCAATACCCACATGTAAGGTAACCCTGGCTATTTTAACGCCCTTATCTTCAATTTGCTTAAGCACTTCTTCAGTAAAATGCAACCCCGCCGTAGGTGCGGCAACAGATCCGCTGTGGGTGGCATAGACCGTCTGATAACGGGCATCATCGCCCTTTTCTTCTATATAGTGAGGCAGGGGCATTTCCCCGATTTCCTCAAGCAAGGGCTCAAAGTCACCTTCGTGTTCCAGAGCCACAACCCTCAGGCCATCTTCTATTAGCTCTTGGACATGTGCCTTTAGCCGCCCGCCTGCAAAAACCAGGGTATCCCCTTCGCGGGCCTTGCGGCCTGGTTTTACCAGCACGCTCCAACGGCCATCTTCCAGTCGCTCGTGAAGCAGCATTTCTACTTGGGCGTCGCCGCTTTGGCCAAGCAGCCTTGCAGGGATTACCTTGGAGTCATTGATTACGATGCAGTCACCTGGGTTAAGCAGCGAGACGATATCCTTAAACATCTTATGCTGTACTTGGCCGGTTTTTCGGTCAAGCAGCATCAAGCGGGAGCCGTCCCGCTCGGCGGCTGGGGTCTGGGCTATTAGGTGCTTGGGTAGGTCGTAGTAGAAGTCTTGCTTATTCATGTGTGTCCCTTCCTTACATTGTATATTTGGGTGGATTGCTCGTATCCATCACTGGCAATGCACCTCAATAGAAGCATGATAAAACCAGAAACGTAACGCATTCCCCGGTTTTGATCCTTTTGGAAAAAGCGTTGCAGCCAGCTTATATACGGGTTTTATAGGCTCTTGATAGTATTTTCATACAGCACTACCGTATCTCAATACCCGTATAGTAGTGATGCAATATCTCGCGATAGCTGTACCCCACCCGGGCCATCCCATGGGCGCCGCGCTGGCTCATGCCAACGCCGTGGCCCCAGCCCCGGCCTACTAGGGTAACCCCGCTGCCACCGGTGACAGGCCCGGCTTGGGCTGCTGCCTCAACCCGGCGCAGGGTAGTACCGTCAAATACATATATATTATGCCCTGGAACAGCGCTTACGGCTCCTTGAGCATTGCGCCACATAAGTGATGTAAGGGTGCTGCTGGTGATGCCGCGCCCGTCTGTTAGCCACACGGCCGTGGTTGGCGCTGCCGCCCCGGCTATGTAGAAGTTTCTACTCATAAGCGCACCGCCAACAGGGGCAAAAAAGTTGCGCGTAGCCTCGCCGCTTACCCGCCACTGTCCGCCAGTGCCATGTACCGTAAGCTCCTGCACCCGGCCATAGGGACTTGTTTGGGTAATGGCAAGGCCTGTGGCCGTACCAATATTGGCCCCGGCGTTTTGGGCAGCTGTGGTAATCTGGGCCCAGGTAAAAGTTCGGGTCCATTCTATCGGCTCATGCTCCGTAATATCCCGCACGGCCCTAAGGTAAGGCCTGGCTTGTACCCATACATTTTCGGAATTGTCTGTAGAGCCGCCGCTTGAGGCAAAATACACCGCAAGGATTACCGCGTTGTTGTGAAACAACATAAGCCCCCTGGTCTCGTCCACGGCTTGGGTTGTGTTGGCATGTTCCCTCCCTGCCCCGCGGTAGGACTGGCAGTGGGTGTTGTCACACAAATCAAAGCCCTGATGGCGATGGCCCCCTTCGTTCATGCGGTACACCATAAATGTGCGGGAAGCTATGGCCTGGGCCTTAAGGGCATCCATATGAAAGGAATGGGACATCTCTATAGGAAGCACGCCATAAAGGTACATTTCCGGGCACACCACATTGATGGCTGTAAGCCGCCCGCCAGATGGCCGAAACTCAATGGCCCCACGATATGAATAGCTGCCCAAGGTAATATTGTTACCGCCGGCATCCATAATCTGCGCCCCACGGCTGGTATCGGTGAAGGTGAATACCACCTGCCCACCACTGTGCAAGGTCACCTGGCCGCCGGTTACCCGTGCGGTAAAGCCGCCTGAAGATTGTAATGTAGTAATAGATTCGAAGATGCCGTTGTTATTGTATCCGGCAATGATATTATTGTTGCCTATTTGAATGCTATCCCGGTTGGCAAACTCCCGGGTTAGGCCTATGCGGATGGTGGCAGGAGGGACGGCTTGCACAGTTGTTGGGAATGCCAGGACTGCAAATACTGCTAGGGTTGCAAGCGCTAATATAGATATAAAACCTCGTTTTTTCATGAAAATCCTCGTTTCTCTGCTATCACATTCTTAGGTTGGACTGGTAATATAACATATTTCGCCATGTGTGCACAAAAACTGCGCAAATCCCTCGAAAGCGCATTGGCCCAATGTGGTATTATATACAGCGGCAACAGTTTACATAAATGTTGATAAACCACCAAGTCCGACAAAAGGAGCAAACTCATGAAGCGTATCATAAAGCTGCTTACCGCAGGCATTTTCCTGGCTATTCTGCTTTCCCAGACGCAAACCATATATGCCGCCACACCTCAGCCCATAACCGTGCTTGTAGACGGCCAAGAGCTTACATTTACAGATGTGCAGCCGATTATGGTAAGCGGGCGCACACTTGTGCCTGTGCGCGGGGTTTTTGAGCATATGGGATTTGATGTGTTGTGGGATTACGAGACATCTACCGCATATCTTACTCGGCAGGGCATGGTAATAACGGTGCGGCGAGGCGATAATTTTCTCACTGTTGACGGGCAACGGCTTACTCCTGATGTGCCGCCCCAGATTGTTGGCGGGCGGTTTTTGTTACCACTTCGGGCGGTGGCAGAAGCTACTGGGGTGCTTGTAGACTGGGTTGGCAGTACCCGGACGGTGCTTATCCTTACCAGGGATGTTCCAGCGCCGGTTACGCTTACGGCTGCCCACATTTCCTCTGCGGGGCTAAATAATTGGCTGGCCTATTATCATGCATCCGGGGGCATCAATGAAATGGAACTTGAGATGTTTTATTATGTAAACATGGAGCGGGAACGGATGGGTGCAGACCCTCTTGCACTATGCCCTGTGCTGTCCATGGCGGCCCGGTTTAAGAGCCAGGAGATGATTGACCTTGGCTACTTTGCCCATGAAAGCCCTGTGTACGGGCATTTTAGCAATATCCCCCGCAGCTTATTTGGGGCAGAGCATATCCGGGGCGAAAACCTCTTCCGCCGGGTTGCCAATCCTTATGTGTCCCGCAACTTGGTTTTGGGCCTCGAGGACATTTCCCGCCCTCACTGGGAAAACATGACAAACCCAGACCATCGCACCATTGGGATAGGGGCCATTACGGCCCTGGGTGTTGGCGTAAACCTTGACGGCATCCCCATCACCAACCGCTATGCGGTGATGATAACCCATATGTTTGGGGCAGAGCCGTCCCAGGCCCCGGCAATTGTCTGGGCCCATCAGATAGACCCTGCTTGCTGCGAAAATTGCGAGGCGGGGTATTTACGCCTACAGCAGCTTCGGGATGATGCATCAATCCGCGTTGTGCAGTTTAGCAGTCATGGGATTACATTTTATATTGATGAGGCTATGTTTGCCGCAATTTATGACTCTGAAGGGGCTGGAACAGAAGAGTACTTGCACTGGCTTGTTGGGTACTTGCTTATCCGGGGTGAGGCACGGGGTAGTGTTTATCTTATTTTGGCTAATGCTTTGCTTGGGTATTATTTGCCGGGTGGGTCGGATTTTATTGCTAGGCTGGGGGATAGGGTTGTTTCTTTGGAGGAGGCGTTTGGGGAAATTGCCTAACTGCTTCTGACGAAAAACATCACATTGCTAATGCCAGCGACCTCTAGCATCAGCGCCGGTGTTTTTGCCAAAACTTCCTCCAGGGATTATACCTCCGCCATCCATCAAGTTTGTTTTAAAGCACATAATACTCATAGGCTTCTTATCCTGTGGTTTGCTTGGCCTGCCACAGTCATTGTGGCCGTATTCGACATTAGGTATAAAAAATCGCCTTGCCAAATTCCGCTGAATCAGGCAAAACGATCTTTTCATTCCTTATGATAAGTTAGCCTCTTCGTAGATTTTTTTGCATGGTTATCATCTTACTCACCAACGCAACTACCATTCCGCATATTGTAGCAAAGTAAAAGCATCATGGTTAGCGAAGTCACCTTCACAGATGTGGGCAAACTCCATAAAATGTTTTATCCATGCAAGCCATACCGTGTCACCAAAAGCCGCAGCCGACTTAATTGCAGCTTCAAGCAAGGGCATCACAGCTTCCTTGCCAGCTGATTTAAGCACATGCATTCCTTCTTTGGCGTCAGGCCAATTAAGGTCTTGGAGCAATAATAGCAAGCTAGGAAGCGCTTTTTTATTCTGTGGGTATCCTACTGCCTCTATTAATTTTACAGTACTACACCATGTATGCTTGCCTCCTGCAGGTATTAATAGATAGTAGTCGTCCTCCATGAGCATGTCCCTCATCATTGCATATGCAGCCTGTTCGTTCTCTTGCAAACAATAATCCAACTCGCTTACAAGGGACGCTATCTCTTCGTACCGACCTATATTATTTATCAGCTTATCACAACCCATCAATTCTTTAAATTCATGAGAAAGGTTATGGAAAAAAACTGAAGACTCTAACTTCATAGGCAAGACCTCCTTTACGTATTTTCACCTTAGCATAGAATTGCAGATAATTGATATAATTTGAGAATATTTCCCTAAATGTCCCCTCTTGTTCAAGAGTTAATCGGCTCCACGTGCCTTACACTGCTCTATGCCTCACATTGGCTACTGTTCGCAAGCCCGATGGGTAAAGCGTCCAAGTCTCGGATTATAACTCCTAGCCCTTAAATATCCCTTAGTACTTTCCTAGGTGGATAACTGGATAACATGAGGCAGTAGGTAGCTGTGGGCATGACAGCCGAATCGCTTTTATCCAAAGGATCAAAAACGGAAGATACAAGGGCTGGATCGCTTTTTCCAAAAGGATCAAAACCAAGTATGCTGTGGGCTTCGGCCCGGTGGAACCTTGGCCATTCCGCGGGGCGCTCTGGCGGCAGAACCAGTGGAATGAGGTTGACTGTCGGGCTGCTCTGTTCAACAACATTACCAGGGTTTGGGATGATTACACAGTGAGTCGCCTTGCCGGATTCATATTGAACCAGGCAAGGTGCTCGCCCCTTCAAGTCGAACAGTATAAACAGTTCTTGGGCGATGGCTACACACTTTTGCTTGCACTATGGTTTATACGGGATCGCATAATCTTCAGGCGTAACCATTTCCTTGAAAACCAATTAATAGATAGCATACTGTATAGTTCATCGACAAAGGCTGTTCCCCATTTTTCCCCTAAATACTCGCCTCTTGTAAAGATAAAATTGACAATATTTACTTTCTCACGGCGCGCAAGCGACTCTGGAAGACAATGGAACATATCAATAATATCATAAGCATAATCAAAGTTTTTATCATGCAAAAGGCGAATTATCTCTGACAGGACACGACTAAACAGTACTACGAAGTTTTTCTCTATATCTATAGCAGTGCTTACCTCATTTGATAGCGACAAATACTCCCACTCTGTTTGCCATAGAGTTTCAGACTTGTTGCAGTCATCAATAAAATGAGAGTTTAGCCTGCTATTATTAAAGTTTCGCTGTATTAGCTGCAACAATTCAATACTTGCCAGGAATCGAATGTCCATCCTAATGGCGACAAATGATCTATATACGTTAAACAAAAAAACATCATCCGTCATGGTTTTGCCCTCCTTTAACGGTTCAGCGTTATCCATATAGCTTCGTAAGGCTGTACTACTTCCTTTGAACAATTTTTTTGAAGCACTTTAATGAAAAGCCCACCATCCGCAGTATAAATGCAGAATGATGGGCAGGTAAAGCTTTGCTAATTAATCGGAAAAATCATGGAATAGAGTTTCCAATTCGTCATGGTCATAGATAGTACCATCGCTTAAAAATTTTTCGACTTCTATGGAGCCGTCTTCCATGAACTCAATCTCCCATCGTTGTCCTGGAACAGGCACTTCGACTAAAATGCTATCCCGTATTTTACCGAGCTTGAAGCACATCCCGCTAGCCTCAAGCTTAGCAAGAAAATTTGTGAGTACTTTCAGTGAACTCATTTTTATACCTCCATGAAAATGCGCCTGCAGAACTGCCTCATTGTCTCTCACCTGATACGACTTTATTTTGGAGGAGTTACATCAAAGATATTTCCATCTTCACCAAAATAATTTCCGGAGTACTTCACGATATCTGGGAATTCCAACGCCTCAAACTTGAATATTACGCACCCTGGATCAGATGATACAGGAAACTCCTCAGGGCATTCTAGTACTTTTGAAGCATAGAATTGCAGATTATGTTTTAGCAGAGGTGGCCTTGTGTATTCGGAAAACTTAAATTCAGAATCTGAATTGACCAAGAATTTATGATCGTATTCACTATCACACAAAAGTTGCCGCCAATAATCTGATTGGCTAAGGTCACACATAACATCAAAAACATATTGCCTGTACAGGCTACGTCTTGATTTCCCCATATTTTAACACCACCTTTGTTAACGCCAAGTTGCGGGGCAACTTGCTGAGGGGCAGGATTTTGTGGCGCAGGCCACCAGCATTACCAGTATTCCGTGGTGGGTTTGATCTTGTATTACTTTGATATATATTGCAAAAGCGCTTTCATCGATTCAATAACTGAACTGACAAAAACGCTCTTTTACTGCTACCAAATGTGCTTACATTAGGATTTCTAGGGTGATTATTCTTTTACAGCAAGCTCATAAAGAGCTATTCGTTTCATTGAATCATCTTTGAAAATATGAATCCTCTTGCATTTGGGACATAGCCACGCTACGTTCTCAGGAAAAGGGATTGCCATGGGGGTTGGATAAGCTGCCTCACTCTGGATAATAGTCATCCACTCCCTGTCAGAGAAAAAACGGTATTCGATATCATAGTTTTGTGAACTGGACATCGTGTCACCACATTCACATCTAGTCTCCACACGGTTTAACTCCATTTTTGATGCATAAATTGGTATTTTGTATAAGAAGAGACGGCCAATTTCATCTATCAAGGCTTCTAGTTCTAAGCCATAGGCGTTCGGCTCATAATCTGGTTGAAATCCCTTATTGCAAAGCTCAGCTGCTACAGTACCTCTTAACTCATTATAGAAATCATCGGAATAATCATCATTATCAGGAGATTCTATAATAGGGATTAAAGACGGGTTGTGTATCTCCAAGCATTTCTTCAGCAATGCAAAGCCGCTTTCGCTCAACTTTATCATACTTACCGCCCTCGTTCCGTGATGATTTCTTGGAATTGCTGTCACTACTTGGTCACGATGATTAACAATAGGTACACATTCCAAACTTGATATTCAACTCTCCCAACATTATAAGCGTTTCTGCACTCAATTCAAATCCAAACGCAGTCAAGTTAGTAAATATACCACAAAACATATCTAGCTTATATCCTTGATGAAATAACTCTTCCAGTTTGTTTTTCAATGGATATAGTTGCGTTAATAAGCCAAATGGCGAATACACTATCAATTTCCCTTTTTTGCTGATTGATGTATTGGGGCATCTGCACCTTTAGCCTTTTTCTCTCGGTTTGCCTCTGTGATTGAGGGGTAAATGGCAGTTCAACGAGGTCTTGGGGAATGTAGCTCTTGTGATGCTCACACCGAATATATGTAAAACCGTTCGCCGAATTTTATTCAGCGAACGGTCTTTAATTTTAGCTAGTGCCTAGCCAACTATTTAGTAGCTATTTCCTCAAATGAAAAGGATTTGCAATAGAAAGAAAATAGGTTGTTTTCATCTTCCATTACTTTGAAGTTGATATTTTCCATCTGGTCTTTGGATATATCCGCAATATCTATAAG
>Ga0123355_10000383_pt1 | contig 57113 bp, 47 predicted proteins | sample TergutEmb28metaG_3_FD_89872 | JGI IMG/M metagenome (GOLD analysis project Ga0123355, IMG submission 89872) | Embiratermes neotenicus P1 segment gut microbial communities from Petit-Saut dam, French Guiana - Emb289 P1 | ecosystem: Host-associated > Arthropoda: Insects > Digestive system > Gut ... | reverse complement strand
TTTTCCGCAAGGCGAGGAGCTGAAAGCCGCCGCGCACTAGCGGTGCGCAAGGTTTTTAGCGACGAAGGCTTGCGGAAAATTTACAAGTTCTATGTGAGTGTTTTTAGGTGGAGCGGCTATAACCCGAAAGAAATCGGGCGGCAGGTCTTACCGGGTTCGCGAAGCGAACCTTACGAAAAGCGGGTGGGTGTGGACGAAGCCCACGGTCTTACTCGTTCAAATAAGCTGCAAGCTTATCCCATTCTATTTTACAATGTTCATCCAGGGCAGCCTGGTATGATTTATTAAAGTACAGGCTTATGATGGGGTCTAAAATCTTACCCATACCAGAGTAACCTATGCGTAGTTCGTGCTTTAGTTTTACGCCATTAGGGCTGTCGTTTAGTTCTAGAGTTACAGTTGCCGGCAGGCGAAGTTTTGCTTTTATCATTTGCCATTCTATTTTGTTTGGTGGGTTGGCGGTTGTTACGGCGGCATGGAAGGTTAGGCGGCGGTTTTTGCCCAAATATTCGTCCATGAAAACTATATCGCCTAGGTGGCTGTCATTGCCGGGCTTTACTATGTGAAATTGCAGATGCTCGCCTGGCCACCAGCCGCTGTATTGTTGGTCGTTAGGGTTTATCATAAAGCCATAAAATTGCTTTGCTGTGGCGCTTGGCACGGTTAGTTCAACTATGTGGCGTATCATTCTATGCCCTCCTTACTAGCATCCCCTTCATGGCCTCGCTATTATTGTGGAATGCTAACACCTGCTGCTTTTCTTCTTCGTTGCAGCCTATTAGGATTTTTATTTCGCTGTCTTTTTTTGTTAAGTCTATGGTACATATTATTGCATCAATTTGGTTGCCACTGCCTTTCCATATATCTATGCCGCCACCGTCCATGGCGGTTGTGCCTTGTAGGTAGCCGTAGTCTATGGGGTAGGTTATTTCGGGATATTTTGGGTGGCGGCTGTTTTTTGGGCGGTCTATTATTATCTGGCAGCTGGCGGCTAGTTTGTCTAGGGCTGCCCAGAAGTGGGACGCTTGGGCTGATTGTGGGCTGATGCCTAACATATTTTCTATGCCTTCCATTCTGTAGCTTTTTCTGCCAGTAATGAGGTTAATTCTACCCATGCAGGGCGGAAACCGCTTTTTATTGCGTTCCGCGCAGATGCCAGGTTGGACCATGTACAGCAGTAAAATGGCACTTTGCCCAGCGCCAGAACTTCTACTGCCAGGCGGCTTGTAAGCGCCGCGGCGATGCCATTGTTGCGATATTCTGGCAGCACATCTACACCTATCTGCCACATGGTATCGCAATCTGCGGAACAGCCCGCAAGGCCTACCAGCCTGTTGCCGTCGTATGCCCCCACCCCAAGCATGTCTAGCTGCGGGCGGGTTTCACTTAGGGCGTTGCTCCATTCTGGCCCGTACAGCCCGGCGAGGTTTTTGTTTTCCAGCAGTTGCAGGCGATAGTTGCAAGGTTGGGGTTTTAAAGCGTTTGCGTCTGGCAACCAGTATTGTAGCTGCTTGCATGGCAGGTGACCATGCTTGGCGAACTCGCTTGTTAGGCTGTTTGCCTTCAGGATATTAAAGCAATCGTTTATATGCTGGGTGTTTATGTAACCCTTGACCAAATCAAAAATCCGCTGGTCTACCGATGCCACGATGTTTTTGCCATAGGAGACGAGATAGCAAAAAAGCGGCTGAATTAGGTAGCTGCGGGCGTTTTTGTTGGCCTGTGAGATTGTTATTATATTCTCTTCTTTGGAGAAATCTTCTGGCTGGCAGTTTAGGTCTATTGCATGCTGCTGCTTTGCTATGTTTAGGATTTGGGTGTTAGTCATGCTTAGCTCCTCTTAGGTTTGGTTTTTCGCTATTATGGTGAAATAATTCGAAATCGGTCTCGCTATCGCGGCAAAAACATCTGAAACGCCTTATCTCGGTGTTTCAGGTGCCGCTCTGGCGAGACCGTTTCTCATTTATTTCATATAGCTTATTGTCGCGGTATTTCCTTGCGCAAGATGTCGAATTTTTGCACGGGCTGCTGCATTTTTACTTGGATTATCTGCAGCGGATGAGGGGCGGAGTTTATGGGAATGCCGCCTGCATCGTACATTTCTTCCACGGTTTGGGTGAAGTCTTGGCTGGCCATGATTTCTATTTTATCGCCCAGTATGAATTTATTGCGCTGTTCTACTGTGGCCATGCGGGTTTCTGGATTGTAGGCTTGTACCACCCCCACAAAATCGTGGGTGCTGGTGTAAGCGGCAGTGTCTAGCTTTTGCGCCTGTATGGTGGAGGGTTCGCCAAAATAGAAGCCTGTAAAAAATTCACGATTGCTGGATTTTTTTAGCTCTGTTAGATAGTAGTCTTTGCGGGATTCGTACAGGGCGGGGCTGCTGTAATAATCGTCTATGGCCACGCGGTAGGCGCGGGTGGCCACCGCCACATAATATGCAGATTTTTGGCGGCCTTCTATTTTGAAGCTGGCTACGCCGCTGTTTATAAGCTGCGGAATATGCTGTACCATGCACATGTCCTTGGAATTCATGATATATGTGCCGCGTTCGTCCTCGTACATCTCATACTGGAGGTCTGGGCGTTTTAGTTCGGTGAGCACCATAGCCTCCCCATCGCTACCCGGCCGCGAGACGCAGGCTGAAGCCTCGCATACATTGTCACGGAGCGGCCGTCCGCCTAGGGCGTAAGACCAGCGGCATGGTTGGGAACATGCGCCGCGGTTGGCATCGCGGCCGTTCATGTAGTTGCTAAGCAGGCAGCGGCCAGAGAAGGACACACACATTGCACCGTGGACGAAAACTTCTGTCTGGAATGGGGCTGATTTTTTGTTTATTTCGGCGATTTCTTCGATGGAAAGCTCCCTGGCAAGCACCACACGGCTTGCGCCAAGCTGTTTGTAGAAGTCTACGCTTTGGTAATTGGTCACATTTGCCTGGGTGCTTATGTGGATTTCTAGGCCCGGCACCTGGCGGGCAATGCTAAATATGCCGGGGTCTGCCACTATCACGGCGTCTGCGCCTATTTGCTTTAGGTAGTGGAGATAGGCCTCTGCATGGGCGAAGTCTGCATTTTTGGCGAAGATGTTCACCGTTACATACACTTTTACATTGTGGGCATGGGCGTATTCTATTGCCGCCGCAAGTTCGCTATCGTCGAAGTTTTTGGCGTTGGCGCGAAGGCCAAGCTGCTTACCACCAATGTAAACAGCGTCTGCACCATAGGCTATCGCCATCTGCAGCCGCTCGAAATCACCCGCTGGGGCTAAAAGCTCGGGTTTTTGTGCAGAAATTCCATTACTCATGATATCCTCCCCCCCTGCGGGGGTTTCCCCGTGGGAATATGTAATCGCCTTGCGGCGAAGGGTTTTAACACGATAACCGGCCACGAGACGCATACTAAAGCCCGCCACACCAAACCACGGCACTGCCCGCCGCCAGGCATTAGACGATTTTGTCGTGGAAGATTACTAGCAGCAGGAAGAGCAGGCCCGCTACAGCAAAGATGATTTGCCATGGGCCGTATTTTTTTAGGTTTATACCAGAAACCATTAGTATTCCGGCGGCGAAAAGGGTCAGGCCAGCCACAGCCTGGGGAAGATTGTATGTGTACACCAGCCAGATAGAAACGGTTACAAGGCTCATTGCGCCTGGCACAGGCAGCCCTGTGAAGTATTTTTTCGCTTCGATGATATTGTAATAGGCCAACCGCCACAGGCCGCATATACAGTATAAAATCAGCGCAGCCACTATGAATGGGTTATTACCCAAAATATCGTACACCATCCAAATGGGAATGATGCAGCAGGTGAAAAAATCCACCAAAGTGTCTAGATATTGGCCGAACTCAGTTTGCTGCTTTAGTTTAGCTGCCACATAACCGTCCATTAAATCCATCACCCCTGCAAAGAACAGGCATATGATGGCCATACGCAAGTCACGCTGGGTAAGATAATACGCGGCAAAAATACCGAACACCATGCCAAATGTAGTCATTACATTGGGGATGTTCATATGTTTTAATGCCGGGAAAAACTTCACGAGTTTCATCTGATAACCTCCATTTAAATGGGGCGCTGCCCCAAACCCCGCCACTGCGCGGGGCGTAGCCCCTGCTCGCTTCAGCTAAATGGGGCGCTGCCCCAAACCCCGCCGCTGCGCGGGGCATAGCCCCTGCTCACTTCCTCGGCAGCTTGCTGCCTACGGGTGTATGCTGCGCATACAATTACTGGATGGGCGCGATGGGTTTGTGGCTTGAAACGGCCAAAACCATTTCAACTAATTACAATATGTAATTAGTTGAAACCGCCCCGCAAGACGCCGCGCCTGTTTAATCCATCTCATCCACGCTAATGGCTTCGCCTATTAGCACTTTCGTTTCAATGCCTTCTGCTGCGCGGGTTGCAAGCTCTGCGGTTGGCATATACATACCCTTTTTCAGGAAAATAAGTACCAGCGACCCACCGGGCTTAAAATAGCTTGCCATCTGCCCGCGTGACACTTTCTGCCCCTTATTGAAGCAATGCACAATGCTACCCACAAATGTGGCGCCAACTTCCACCAGCACCACATCGCCAAAATTTTTAGTCTCAAACTGGATAAGTGCGCGTTTATTGCGGCAATACAACCGCACAACCTTGTTAAGCGCCAGGGGGCTTACAGAGTACAAATCCCCTTTTATCATGCGGGTATCCTTTACTATGCCGTCGTCAAAAAAATGCATTCTATGGTAATGGGCGGGCGTAAGCCGGATACTAACCATCGTGCCGCCGTCATATTCCTGGGCCAGTTTCCTATCCGCGAACAGTTCCGCCATAGAAAACTCCGCGCCCTTGGCCACCACAACCTGCTCTGGGCGGATATCCGTACACACCTTAACCAGCCCTTCGCAGGGGGAGCCAAGGGTGCTTCTGCCCTTGGGGAAAGTCACATCTTCCTTCTCCCTGGCAAAAAACTGTGCAAAATTTTTATAAGTACCATTGCAACCGGTCATATCCACATTATACTTCTTAATAAACTGTGGTATGCCTCCTGCCGAAAGCCGCGTGCGGCAATACATCCCATAAAGCCTACTAAACGCCTTGCGCTTTACCAGCCACAAAAGCGAAGCTCCGCCAACCGGGTTCTCGTAAATAAGCCGCATCCACCGTTCTGGGCAAATGCGCTCCTCTTCCAACTGGCCATCATTATAAAACATTATCTTTTGTTTATCGCGTTTACGCAGCATTAACCTACGCCGCGGCAGCTTGGGTCTTTTAATCTTAATCCTTGGGATTCGCCTCAAAGTTACACCCCGCCTAATATTTTGTCTTAGAATTATACAACATAATTTAGCTAAGGACAAATAAAACCGTCTAGGGCTTCGCCAGCCATATCTCTACTCGTTTTTTTTGGAAAAAAGAGGGGCAAAAAAAATAGGATGGCCACATTTTTCGGCCATCCTATTCTTTTGCCTATTGGCTACGATGAAGCAAATCACCAAATATTAAAATTTTTGCCCCGCTTTTTTTCAAAAAGCGGGTGGGTTTGGGCGAAGCCCAAGGTCTTAACCCTACATAGAGTACACAATTACAGCCATCTGCTGCGCGCCTACCCAGTATACTTGAGTGCCCAAGCTTTCGGCTACAAAGCGTAGCGGAAGCAAAGTACGGTCATTTACTACAGATGGCGCTACGTCCATCATACGTTGTTGGCCGTTTACTACAATGTCCATGCGACCTAGCCATAGTTGTACGTTATTGCCTAGGGCGTTAAGGTCTGCACGGCGCTCTTGGGCGTTCCAGCCTGCTGCTCCGCCCATGCCTTCAACGATAACACGAATGGGTACCATGGTACGGTTTGCTTCTATTACGGGCGCTGTGCCAACACCTGGGTCAATTTGGCCCCATTGGTTGTTAATGTTTATGAATGGGTTGCCCATTACCATTAGCATAAAACCACGGTTACCAGTGCCTGTAAAGGCTTGGTTGGTTGTAATTTGAGCGCGGGTGCTTGCTGCGCCAAGAGTGCCTGCAACGTCTACAACTGCGCGGATATAATAGAAATAGGTTGTGTTTGGTGCAATATTTGGGTCAAATGTGATGTTTCCGGCGCGGAAGTGGTTTTGTGCCGGTACTGGCAACGCAGCAATTGGCACACCGTCTTCAGTTGCGTTGGTAGCACGGAAAACCCTATACCCAAATGGGCTTGGTAGCCCTGCAGAATTCCATTCCAGCAGCACACCGATATCTGTAACTATCGGCTGTGCGGAAAATTGTGGTGCTGGGCCTGCTGGCGGTGGCGGTGCTGCTGGTGTTGGGGATGGTGTTGGTGTTGGCTCTTCGCCACCGGTTACGGTTAGGTTTGCGGTTCTGGTAGTGATATTGCCGTATACATCATGCAATCTTATTATAATTTGGTTAACCGCGGCGTTGTTGGCCACATATGGGCGGGTAACAATTCCACCGGGGTCAACCACTGTGTGGATTACTGTTTCTACACCTGCGGCTGTGCGTGTAACAAAGTACGCGCGGGCTGCATCTGCAATGCCACTTGCTGTAATAGCCACAGCTTGGCCAATGGCAACTGTTGATGGCTCTACAACAAAAGTGGAGATAGAAGGGCCGTCTTCTTCAATTGCTTCTGGTGGCCATTCTACAATAAATCCAAGGTTGCGGCGCTCGAATGTGCCGTCTGCGTTGGTTACGCCATTTATATGAAGGTCATGCCAGCGGCTGTCGCTTCTTGCAATAACCATGCGGTTTTGCCCGCCATGTTGTACAAAGCTGTTACTTGGTTGGCTTGGCGCCCAGTTGGTAAAGGCCATGGCATCGTCTGTTATCCATTCAAACTGGTTTATGCCTGTTTGTGCAATACGGCGGCCGCCCAGCCAGTAATAGGTTCTATTGCCAGATTGCAAAAGACCTACTATAAACTGCTGCTGGGCATTGCTTGTGATAGTAGCCAAATGCCCGCCAATAGAAACGGCATGTGCCTGTGCTTGATCCCATGTGAGGCCAGTGTCAAAAACTTGGTACTGTCGGCCTTCAAAAGTGATTCTGCCAGTAACGGCAGCTGGAGGGTTAGCCGGAGTGTATGGACCTAGCTGCGGGGTGAAGTATACCCGGTTACTTGGCTGGCTTTGTAATGTCCTGGCTGTATCAGACAAAGCCACAATATGAACCGGTAGTGGAGTAGTGCCTGTAAGGTTCAGTATTGCAAGGTTAAAATTTGGGCCTGGGCTAAAATGAACGCTGTTATTGTTTACAAAAATCTCGTAAACTAGTGCGTTTGGCACAGCTGGCCATGTGATTGTGCTGCCAGCTAATGTTATAACAGGAGCTGCCAAAGCCTGTGGTGTACCTGGGGTAGCATTTTCGCCAGGGAAATTTGGGACACGCTGCCCGCCAACTTTTACTACAGCGGTATGGTCTGTGTTATGGAAACCAACACCTATGTGGGTAACGTTTGTGTTCATAATAATGTCTCTCATTGCTTGGTTTGTCATCCAAATATTAACAATAACATCCGCGGTTGGCGAGTTTTTGTTAAACACTTGGTTAAGGTGGCTGTATAATATCCTACCTTGTTCAACCAAGTTAACACGAGCATTAACTCTGCTGGCAACAGTGCTACCGTCCGAGCCTATATCGCCGTGTAAGTTGTTAACTGCCATATCTGTGCTGTTAAGCCTTGCCGCTTGGCCAAGGAAGTTACACCATGTAAGCAGCGTTAAGTTATTATTGATTCTTTGAGTGTTTATTGCGGCGAGAATAGCTACTTCCATTTGTGTCGGGTTGAAATCATTAGCTTGCACCTGCATTGGGATGATACCCCCCAAAAGTACAAAACTCATGACAACTGCTAGAATTGCTTTTGTAAATTTCTTCATTTTTTTCTCCTTTTCTTAAAGAAATTTTTCTACTGCTTTTTTTTCTATAGCAAGCCCGCTTGTGTACGCTTCCATATATTTAGCGAAGCCTTGCATACTTTTTTCATCCGGGGCGATGGTGGACCCTGGCGCATTTGCGAACACTTTTTGCTCCAGATAATCTTCCAAAGATTCTCCCTCGGCTTTTTTTGCCATATAGGCCGCAAGCAGGGCAATACCCCATGCGCCGCCTTCGCTGGCTGTTTCCATAACAGTAACCGGCACGCCCAGTGCCGCGGCCATTGCTGCCTGACCAACTTTTGGGGTTTTAAAGAACCCGCCATGGCCAAGCAAACTATCTACTTGAACATTTTCGCCTTGCAATATATCCATGCCAATCTTCAATGTTCCTATGGCAGAATAAACTAAGCTGGCCATCAAATTGGCCAAGGTGAAATTTGCATCCGGCTTGCGAACAAGCAATGGCCGGCCTTCTGCAAACCCTGTAATAGGCTCGCCAGACAAATAATTATACGATAACAATCCCCCACAATCACTATCTCCATCTGCGGATATTTGATACAGCTTTTGAAAAAGCTCGCCCATATCTGGCTTTTGGCCAAAAAGCTGCAACACTTCGCCAAAAATACCCGCCCATGCGTCAATATCTGAACAGCAGCTATTGCAGTGAACCATGGCCACTGGGCTGCCTGTTGGGGTTGTTACCATATCAATTTCCATCAACACCCGCGAAAGGGGTTTCTCTAACACAATCATGGCAAACACGCTTGTGCCGGCAGAAATATTACCCGTACGCTGCCGTACAGAATTGGTGGCTATCATACCTGTACCGGCATCGCCCTCTGGCGGGCAGAATGCAACCCCTGGCTGCAAACCACCTCCAAGAAGCGCAGCCCCTTCTGCGGTAAGCTGCCCAGCATGTTCGCCGGCGTTTTTAACCCGGGGTAGGATATCATTAAGCTTCCAGGGCGTATGCTCTGTTAAGCTGTTGAATTTCTTCATCATATCGGTGTCGTAACCCTCTGTGGTGCATGGGAAAATCCCAGAGCCATCGCCTATGCCGATAACTTTCTCGCCAGTAAGCCTCCAATGCACATACCCTGCCAAGGTGGTTAAAAACGCGATGTCGCCAATATGGGCTTCCTTGTTCAAAACCGCCTGGTACAAGTGGGCAATGCTCCATCTTTGTGGAATGTTGAAGTCGAAAGCTTTTGTTAGCAGGCTTGCAGCTTCTTCTGTGGTAGTGTTACGCCATGTGCGGAAGGGTACAAGCTGGCTGCCGGCCTTGTCGAAAACTAAGTAACCATGCATCATTGCAGATATACCTATAGCATTAACCTTATCCAGGCTTGTAGTTGCCGCTAGGTTTGCCACGGCATCGCTAATGCCAGCCCAAACATCCTCTAGGCTGTATGTCCATACCCCGTCTACCAAGGCGTTCTCCCAAATATGGCTGCCGGAAGCTACCGGGTTATGGTTACCATCAACCAGCACTGCTTTTATTCTAGTGGAGCCTAGTTCAATTCCTAAATACATGTTTCCCTCCTATTTTGCCGTACTGCACACAGTATTGCGGCCACTTTGCTTTGCCCGGTATAAGGCCTCGTCTGTTTCTGCTACAAATTTTTCTAGGCTATGGCCTTCTTCGCCGGGAACTATGCAATGTACGCCTATGCTCACGGTAACGAAGGTGTCGTAGCCATCTTCGGTTTTTATTGAAGTTTTCTCTATTGCGCTACGGATATCTTCGGAAACCTTTAGCGCGCCGGTTAGCTCTGTTATTGGCAGTATCACGGCAAATTCTTCGCCGCCCCATCTGGCCATTTTATCGCCCGGGCGCAAAAGCTTAGCTACAATTACATCTGCCACGACCTTAAGGGCAGTGTCGCCCTGCAGATGCCCAAAGGCATCGTTGTATTTTTTAAAATGGTCTATATCCAGCATCATGAAGCTGAGGGATGTTTGGTTTCTTACGGCCAGCTTCCATTCCTTATCCATAACGGTGTTAAAATGGTGGCGGTTACCCACCCCTGTTAGGGTGTCTGTCATGCTTAAATGCTTGATTTTGCTCATTTGGTTTACTATTTGCAGCTGGTTTTTGACTCGCAGGCTCACAACTGTTGCGTTAAACGGCTTGTAGATATAGTCTGCCGCACCCAGCACAAAACCCATCTCTTCATCTTGGGAGCTACGTAGCCCTGTTACAAAAACCACAGGGATATCCCTTGTTTCTGGCATACTCTTTAGCACTTTGATTACATCAAAGCCATTCATGGCTGGCATAATAATATCCAGCAGAATTAAATCTGGCTTTTGCTCTTTAGCCGTCTCTATACAACCCATTCCGTCTTTTTCCACAAAAAGCGTGTAGTCATCCTTGAGAATATGGGTAAGCGCGACGATGTTCAATCCTTCGTCGTCTACAATCAATATCTTATTTCTATTGCTCAATATCTCACACCTCATTCCAATGGGGCGGTTGCCCCATACCCCGCCGCGGCGTTTGGCTGCCTGCAGGTGCGTACTGTATACGCAAATTGTTGTTGTAGTTAGCCCTGCTCTAGTGAAGACTTTAGGCTTTGCAGGATTTCTGCTGCTTGGCGGAAGTTGAAGGCTTCCATTTCTGTTACCAGTTCCTCAGAGCCGGGGATAGCTTTTATTTGGTCTAGCATTGTTAGGCTGTCTGCGCTGCGGGCTTTTAGTTGACCTTCTAGCTCTGTTAGCAGGGCCATTGCGCTTTCTTTTGTTACATGAAGCTGTTCTTCCGGTTGTTCTTCATTTATTAAGGGGGTAAATTCTTCTAGCACCTTGTTTAGCTCTGCTTCTAGGGTAATCAGCCTGGACGTGGGGATGTTGGCTTCGTTTTTCCTTAGCATGCTTTCGATTTCTGTGGCTATATGCTGAAGGCTGGCTTTGCCCACCAAGCCCGCGGAAGATTTTAGGGTATGGGTAATCCTATGAGCTTGCATTCTGTCGCCTTTGCTTAGGCTTTCCGTAAGTTCTGCAAATATATCCGTGTTGTTTTTTACAAAACTTCTTTTTAGCTTGACCATTAGCTCATCGTCTGCGTTTCGTAGCTCTTCGCCGTCGTCGCCTATGCGAACCCATCTTATTGGTGTGAGGAATTTTAGCAGGCAGCTCCATAGTTCTTTTGTGGTGAATGGTTTGCCCACGCAATCTGACATGCCGTATTTTTGGTAGGATTCTCTGTCTGTGGTCATTACATTGGCGGTTATGGCGATTATTGGCGTATTGCCTGACATGGATAGGATTTTTTCGCTGGCTTCTAGGCCGTCCATGATGGGCATGTGTATGTCCATGAAGATTATATCAAATTGGCTTGCATTGTTGCGGATGCGCTCTTTTACCTTGTTTACGCCTTCTTGGCCGTTTTCCGCTATGATTACTTTTAGGCCAACCCTTTCCAGATGCTCGGTTATTACCATTTGGTTCATGTGATTATCTTCGCAGACTAGCACCTCGCCTATGAATTTTGGCTTTTCGTTTACGTTAAGCTCTATGGCTGATGGTGATTGGTCGTCCTTTTTGGCGGTTTCGAACATCATCTGGAAGCTAAAGACGCTGCCTTCCCCTATTTTGCTGGATATAAGCAGGTTACTGCCCATGGTTTCTAGCAGGCTTTTTACTAGGGGTAGGCCCAGGCCGGTGCCGCCGTACTTGCGGGTTATGCTTGGGTCTGCTTGTACAAATGGCTCGTCTATTTTGTTTAATTGGCTTTCGCTCATGCCGATGCCGCTATCGCTTACAGAGAACAGCATTGTTACGCTGCTTTCTGCTACTGCTTCTATTGTTGCCTCTACTTTAATCTCGCCTTTATGGGTGAATTTTACCGCATTGGATACGAGGTTTGAGAAAACTTGCTTCATCCGGAATGGGTCACCTAGGATTGTTTTGCCCTCTGGTATTGGCTGGGCATGGAAGGATATTTCCAGCTGCTTTTCTAGCACTTTTGGGGTACTTATGGCCTTGCAGCTGTCGAATATATCATTTATATCAAAGGGGATGGATTCTAGCTCCACTTTGCCGGATTCTATCTTTGATATATCTAAGATATCGCTGATGAGTTTTAAAAGGTCGTTGGAATTGTCTACGATTTTTTGCAAATATTCTCTTGTTTTGGGGGAGACTGCCACATCTAGCGCCAGTTCAGAGAATCCTACGATACTGTTCATTGGAGTGCGTATTTCGTGGCTCATATTTGCTATAAAAGCGGATTTTGCCTCGGATGCCATAAGTACATCCCGCTCCATTTGTCTGCGCCTTGTAACATCCTTTGCTACGCCCAGCAGGCCAATTGCGTTGCCTTGCAGGTAAAGTGGTGTTTTTAAGGTTTCAAAGTTGGTTGGCTGGCCCCTGCGGTCTTCTACTTCGTTTTCAATTGTTACTGGCAGTTGCAGCTCTAGTATTGTTTTTTCGTCTTTCAGGAACATTGTTGCTGCTTTTTCTGGGATGTTTGCGATTTCTGTGTCTTTTTTGCCAATTACATCGCGGCGATCCACTTCGTAAAATTCTTCAAATCCTCTGTTTACGCGGATATAGTTTAAATCTAAATCTTTTGCAAATATGATGTCTGGCATGGCGTCGAAAACGGCGTTTAGGGTGGAACTTTCTAGCTCTAGGGCACGTGTGCGCTCTTCTACTAATTCTTTTAGCGTTTTACTTTGGCCCATGGCCCTATGGGTTGTGAAAGAGATTAACGACACCAAAATCCCCAGCAGTATGATAACGCCAAATAGCAGCGGCCTTTGGGCCTCTAGCACGCGCTGGGAATAATTAAATGTCTTTTCTAGCCAGATATCTGTGATTGAATCTATATCTATTACTTCCAAGGATTTATTGATTATTGAATGTAGCACCGGGTAGATATCGTCTACCAGAAAGCTAACATTGTAGGATATATCTAGTACATAATTGGCCCTAAAATCTGGATATTCTAGGAAGTTGGTAAGGCGCAGCACTGTAGATTTGTTGGAGAAAACAAGGTCTATTTCCCCATCTACCAGGGCATACAATAGGTTGTCCAGATTATCGTAAAGCACATAGTTTGGATGGTTGTGAAACAGTTGAGAAAACACACTGCTGTAGGCTTCTTCATCCAACAAGCCAACCCGCTTGAAAATAACTTCGTCTAAAGAAATATTGGGCATGACCAAGGACGAAATAAAGGCGTATTGGCTTTGAAAGAAGCAATTTGTATGCAAGATGGTGCCCTGGGCTTCTGAATATCTTATCATTCCTGCCGCCATATGGGCATTGCCGGTATCCCCTACAGCTATGGATTGTTGCAGGTTAAGTGGCCTATTGGACTCGTACACTTCAAATTTTAGGCCTGTTAGCTCGGTTATTTGTTCAAATATATCAAAGGCCATGCCCTGATATTCTCTGCTGCGTTCGTTGTAAAAGCTTACGGGATAACCTAGGGCTTGTGCCGCCACGATTATCACTGGGTTGTTGGCTATAAAATCGCGTTCTGCCTGGGTTAGAAGCAGGTCTAAATGATATTGCCTTATTTCTTGCATGCCCCGGGCGTAAATTTGGGCAAGAATCTCCATACCGCCGCTGTCTATGGCTTTTTGCATCACATTTATTATAGGTTCTAGCTCGTCCACGGTGGTGGCTAGCACCGTGCTGTGGAACAGCAGCGGAGACATTACAACAGTTTTTATATTATCATTTTGCATATCAACTTCTACAGATTCAAAACCCGTACCTATAAATGCATCCACATGGCCAGAGTTTAAATAACCTATAGATGCCGAATGGCATGTTGTAAAAACCGCCTCAAAACCGTAAAAAAACCCGGATTCTAGCATTAAACTATATATGGGCGAGTTTATATAAAATGCAAAACGCACTGGGCGCTCTACTGCTATCGCTTCCAGCCCTGGCGAGTTTATGGGCTTCATTACCCTAACCGCCCGGTGGGATATCGGGGAAGTTGCAATATAGCAATCCCCAGTTTCGTAAGGGCAGCGAAGCTCACCTGTAAAATGGACTGCCTGGCTGCTAACATTTTCCAGTAAATCTTCCCAGGCAAAATACGTTGGGATAAACGGGATATCAAATAGCCCTGTAAGCCAATCTGCCACGCCCACAGCAAAACCAGCCATTTCGCCCTGGTGGTTTTGGAAGGCATCGTTGCCATACAGCACACCATAAACAAAATGGTCAAAATTTTGTCGGATTGTTGCGATTGCGTTAATTTCTTCTTGGGTTACGCCAGGGATATCCCTGTACGATTCAAACCAAGTATAGCTGCCGGAATCTGTTCCACAGCCTGAAAATATCATGATTATTGTCACAAGAGCTACGGTTGCCCAGCCCCTGACATTCAGAATTTTCAGCACTATAGCACCCCCTCAATCGACTTATGTTAGCATTTTCGGCGATAATGTCAAGTAACAGGTCTATGACAAATGCTTTTTTGTTAACAAACCTTGTGGCTTCGCCTCGCACCCCCTCCTTTTTTGTAAAAAAGAAGCGAAAAATCTTAACTCTTTTTTCAATTTGAACACGGAAGATGTCGGACGGCATTTTATAGTAGAGTTGGATTAAATCACAAAAAAACGTGATTTTAAGAGAAACAAAAAATTGAAAATGAAACTTTTTTCGAAATTATAAAGCATATTTTCGAAAAAAGTAGTATAGCAATTCCATTTAAAAGGTATTGACATTTTCCTAATACAAATGTAACATTTTAGCTGAGATAATTTTGATTGGAGTGAGTGGCGTGGGTCTTTTTGGTTTGTGTAGGCTTATTTGCGGTTTCTACAGCCTTCGTGCCTCCAATTTTATTCGTTTTATTTATGTCCTGTAGGCGCAAACATTTTTGTTTGTGCTTTTTTTATGCCCTGGGGTTGTGTAATTATGCGGCTTTACTGCCTTTGGTTTTGGCATAATGCTAAGAAATTGCGAAGCAACTTGCCGGCGTTAGACTTCTTTCGAAATCACGATTTTTGATTTCGAAAAAGTTACCTTTTCAATCTTTTGCTTCTCCTGAAATCACGATTGTTGTGATTTCAGAAGAACTCTATTGAAAAATTTTCAGTTGGTCGGAAAATCCGACCAACTGAATTGAAACAGCGCCCTAGCATAAAAACTAGACGCGGCCGCATTTAACCCACAGCAATACCCTACACGGCAATTTTCTAACATAAAAAACACGCCAAACCGGCAAATTGGAGGCTTACACAAATGAAAAAAGATTTGCTTGGCATCCGCGACCTTTCCAAGGAACAGATTTTGGCCTTCATAGACGAGGCCAAAAAGCAAAAAGCCAAGGTAAAAAACAAACAACTGCGGGATTGCAGCCTTAAAAACACCAGCATCACCACATTATTCTACGAAAACAGCACCCGTACAAAAATGTCCTTTCTGCTGGCGGGAGAATACCTTGGGGCATATGCAGATGATTTAAACATAGCCACAAGCAGCGTAACCAAAGGCGAAACCCTTATCGATACCGGCCTCACCCTAGAGGCCATGGGCACAGATATTATAATAATCCGCCACGGCATGACTGGCAGCGCCCATCTGCTGGCACAAAATGTAAGCTGCAGCGTGATAAACGGCGGCGATGGCACCAACGAACACCCAACACAGGCCCTGCTAGATGTTTTCACAATCGCAGAACATAAACCCTCATTCGAAGGCCTAAACGTGACCATAGTGGGCGACATAGCCAACAGCCGCGTGGCCCGCAGCAATATATTTGCCCTAAACAAGCTTGGTGCAAACGTGATCCTAGCCGGCCCTTCCACCCTCCACAACGCCAACATGCGCGCCCTAGGCACAGAAATTTACACAGACATAAACCGCGCCGTAAAAAACGCAGATGTTATAATGGGCCTGCGGGTACAACTAGAACGCCATAAAGCCTGCCAGTTCCCTTCCCTGGCAGAATACGCAAAGTTCTTTGGCGTAAACAACCAAACCCTAAAACACGCCAAAGAAGATGTACTAATAATGCACCCAGGCCCCGTAAACCGCGGCGTAGAAATATCCAGCCAAACAATGGACAGCCCCCACTCTGTAATATACGACCAGGTAGAAAACGGCGTGGCTATGCGCATGGCCATATTAAAATATTTAGTGAGCTAGGCTCTTTTTCGGGAAAAAGCGCGGCAAAAACTTTAACATGGGAGAATCATATGATTATAAAAAACGGCAGGGTTATTGACCCTAAGAACAATATGGATGAAATAATGGATGTGCTTATAGAAAACGGGAAAATTGTAGCAGTAGAAAAAAACCTGCCCTGCACAGGCCACGAGACAATAGACGCCACAGGCTGCTGGGTGACCCCTGGCTTTATAGATATGCATGTGCACCTGCGCGACCCTGGCGCACGGCATAAAGAAACCATTGCCAGCGGCACAAAATCTGCAGCAGCAGGGGGCTTCACCACCATCTGCGCCATGCCAAACACCTCCCCAACTGTGGATAACGAAATCGTGGTAGAGTACATCAATTCTAAGGCCGCCAAAGAGGGCATAGTCAATGTACTGCCCATAGGCAGCATAACCAAAGGGCTGCATGGCGAAGAACTCTCCGCCATTGGCGAAATGAAAGAGGCGGGCGTCTGCGCCATCAGCGATGACGGCAAAACAGTGGACAACCCTTCACTCTACCGCACCGCCATGAAATACGCCGCCCAGTTTAACCTGCCCATACTAGCCCATTGCGAAGACCTTCGCCTGGTGGGCAAGGGCCAAATCCACTACGGAGAACATGCCGAAACCATGGGTTTCCGCGGCATCTACCCAGAAGCAGAGGAAATAATCATCGCCCGGGATATAATCCTTGCGCGCCTGGCCGGGGCACAGCTGCATATCTGCCATGTAAGCACCGCAGAAGGCGTAGAGCTAATCCGCCAAGCCCGCAAAAATGGCCAAGCCGTTACCGCAGAGGTCTGTCCTCATCATTTCACACTAATAGACGAAGATATCACCACCTACGACGCAAACTTTAAAATGAGCCCCCCACTACGCAGCAAGCCACACCGCGATGCATTGCTACAAGGCCTAAAAGACGGCACAATAACCGTAATAGCCACAGACCACGCCCCCCACCACGAAGACGAAAAAAACCAAGAATTTGAAAACGCCCCCAACGGCATAGTAGGCCTAGAAACCGCCCTCCCCCTATGTATTTCAGAACTTAGCGGCCTAATGTCACCCATGCAAATTATCGCCACATTAACAGCCAACCCCGCAGAAATCTTGGGCCTAAACAAAGGCAGCCTATCCATAGGTGCCACCGCAGATATCGCCATAATCAACCCAACACAAAAACATACCGTAGATAAAAATAAATTCGCATCCCTAAGCAAAAACACACCCTTCCATGGCCGCCAAGTTACCGGCCAAGTACAACACACCATAGTAAGCGGCAAAATCGTATACTCAGCGAAATAAAACACCCACCAACTATCTGCGCGCACAGCGCACACCCGCAACGCAGTGAGGAAGCGTAGCCAGGCTTCTCCCGGCGGAGTGGCGGGGCATGGGGCAGCGCCCCATTGGAATGGAGGTTCTAACATGCAAAAAACATCCCCTTCAAAAAACGAGCCACTGGGCAACCTTGGCATAATAGACATGCAAGGTTGCAAAGAACTAGCAGAACGCATAGACCAATACCTGCTAAAATGGCGAGCCGCCGAAGGCCGCCAAACCTATAGAATCAAGGCAGACTGCCCCCGTTTTGCAGACGGCCAAGGCAAAGGCGTGTTAAAGGAATCCATCAGAGGCCACGATATTTACATCATCTGCGATGTATTAAACCATAGCGTCACCTTCAACATGCACGGCATGAGCGTCCCCATGTCCCCAGACAATCATTATCAGGACCTAAAACGAATAATTGCAGCAATAGGCGGCAAAGCCCGCCGCATCACAGTTATCATGCCTTATCTTTACGAATCTCGCCAAGACAGCAAAAAAGGCCGAGAATCCCTAGACTGCGCCATAGCCCTGCAAGAACTAGTATCCATGGGCGTGGCTAATATAATCGTTTTCGACGCCCACGAAACCAAGGTGCAAAACGCAATCCCCCTCAGCGGCTTCGACAATATCCAGCCAAATTACCAAATGATAAAAGCCCTACTGCGAAACATACCAGACCTGGCCATAGACAAAAAATCTTGCATGATAGTAGCCACAGACGAAGGCGCAGTAGCCCGCTGCATGAATTATTCCACCATGCTGGGCCTAGAGCTGGGCATGTTCTACAAAAGGCGCGACCATTCCGTAATCACAGACGGCAGCAACCCAATACTAGAGCACACCTTCCTAGGGGGCAATATCTCCGGCAAAGATGTTATTATAGTAGACGACATCCTATCCTCCGGTAAATCCCTGCTAGAAGTGGCGCAACAGCTTAAGAATCGCGGCGTCAATCGTATTTTTATCTTCGCCACATTCGGCCAGTTTGTAAATGGCCTATCGGCCTTCGACAAAGCCCACGAAAACGGCCTCTTCGAGCGCATTTTCACCACAAACTTAGTCTACCGCAGCCCAGAGCTTCAATCCCGCAAATGGTACGTACAGGTGGATATTTCGAAATATATTTCCCTAATAATAAACACCCTAAACCGCGATACCTCCATCCGCACTATACTAAACCCCGCACAAAAAATAGCAGCCCTATTAAGCCCAAAGAAATAGAAGGAGGGAAACATGAGTACAGATGTAACACAAAAATTCTTTGCCGCCAAAATCCTCTCCAATAGTGAGGTTGCCAGTGATATTTTCTCCATGACGCTGCATGCGCCAGAAATTGCCGGCGATGTAAAGCCCGGGCAATTTGCCATGGTGTATCTTGGCCGCGGAGAAATGCTGCTGCCCCGCCCCATAAGCTTCTGCGACGCAAACCCAGCGGAAGGCACGGTTAACCTGGTTTACCAGGTGGTTGGCAAGGGCACAAAGGCAATGGCAGAAATGCCAGCCGGCGAAAATGTAAAAATTTTGGCACCCATAGGCAACGGATTCTTCCTGGATAGAATCACCGCCACCCCTGCTATAGTTGGGGGCGGTATTGGCACGCCGCCGCTGCTTTTGGCGGCTAAGGCATTGGCAGCCAAGGGTATCAAGCCCGATGTATTTCTGGGCTTTCGCAGCAACTCAATACTTGTGAAAGAATTTGAAACCGTAGCCCGCAATGTCTATATAGCCACAGAAGACGGCAGCCACGGCCACAAAGGTTATGTAACCGAGCTACTAAAGAATGGCAACAATTACCAAGAAATAATTTCCTGCGGGCCAGCGGCATTGCTGCAAGCCCTAAAAACCTATGCCGCCAGCATAAACATCCCCTGCCAAGTTAGCCTTGAAGAACGCATGGGCTGCGGCGTTGGCACATGTGTAGGCTGCGTGGTAAAAATGTACGGCACTTTCGTGCGGATATGCGCACATGGGCCGGTTTTTGATGCAAATGAGGTGGATCTAAATGGCTAAGAATTTGAAGGTTAACATCGCCGGGGTCATACTAAACAACCCGATAGTAACTGCCAGCGGCACATTTAACAGCGGCAAAGAATATTCCCAGTTTATAGACCTAAACAAGCTTGGGGCAATCACCGCCAAGGGAGTGTCCCACGAGCCATGGCAGGGCAACCCACCGCCACGAATTGCAGAAACCCATGGCGGCATGCTTAATGCCGTAGGGCTGCAAAACTACGGGGCAAAGGCGTTTATCCAAGAGGATTTGCCATTTATGCGGCAGTATTCTGCCAAGGTTATAGTCAACCTTTGCGGCCGCACCATAGAAGATTATGTGGCAGTAGCTCGTGACTTCGACGGGGTGGATATAGACCTTTTCGAGCTAAACATCTCTTGCCCAAATGTAAAAGCCGGCGGCATGGCCATGGGAACAGACCCTAAAATGGCAGAAGAAGTAACCCGCGCCATAAAAAATGTGACAAAAACCCCGCTGATAGTAAAGCTTAGCCCAAATGTAACCAATATAGTGGAAATAGCCAAAGCCGCAGAAGCAGGAGGCGCAGACGGCCTAAGCCTTATAAACACTTTGCTGGGGATGCAAATAGACATACACAGGCGCAAGCCCATACTTGGCAATAAAATTGGCGGCCTCTCTGGCCCGGCAATTAAGCCTGTAGCATTGCGCATGGTGTATCAGGTGGCCAAGGCCGTAAACCTGCCCATAATAGGCATGGGCGGCATATCCGCTGCAGAAGACGCAATCGAATTTATAATGGCCGGGGCAACTGCCGTGGCCGTGGGTATAGCCAATTTCACCAACCCACGCGTTACCATGGAAATACTAGAAGGCATAGAAGCCTTCATGGATAAAAACGACATACAGGATATCAACGAGATTAGAGGAGTGATAGAATGAACAACTACAAAGGCGAGTTCATCGAATTTATGGCGCTATCAGGCGTGCTAACCTTCGGGGAGTTTAAAACAAAAAGCGGGCGGCTAAGCCCCTATTTCGTGAACACTGGCAACTACCGCACAGGTTTGCAAATATCAAAGCTTGGGGAATATTACGCATCCTGTTACATGGATGTGGTGGGCAAGCCTGTGTCTGCCCTGTATGGCCCAGCATACAAGGGGATTCCGCTGGCGGTTACTACTGCTGCGGCGCTTTTCCAAAAGCATAACCTAGACATTCCATTCTGCTTCAACCGTAAAGAAGCAAAAGACCACGGCGAAGGCGGCACAATGATTGGCCACCAGCCAAAAGCCGGCGACAACATGGTTATAATAGAAGATGTAATCACCGCCGGCACAGCCCTGCGGGAAACCATGGATATCCTAGGCCAGGTAGCCAGCGATATTACCGTAGAAGCGTTAATCATCCAAGTAGATAGGATGGAGCGCGCCACTGGAGAGCTTTCTGCGGTGCAGCAGGCTAAGTTGGATTTTGGCATTCCCGTGCATTCTATTGTAACAGTGCAGGATATCCTTTCACATTTATACAACAGGGAAGTAGCCGGCAAAGTGCTTGTGGACGATGCCATGAAGGCAAAAATAGAAGCATATTTGAAAGAATATGGCGTATAAGATACTAACAGCGATGTCTGGCGGTGTAGACTCATCTGTGGCGGCGTATTTGCTAAGGCAACAAGGCCATACGCAAATTGGCGCAATGATGAAGCTCTACACCGACGAAGACATCCCCATAAACCACCGCAACAAAGGCTGTTGCAGCTTAGACGATGCAGAGGATGCCCGCGCCGTAGCCACGGCAATGGACATCCCCTTTTTCGTGTTCAATTTTGCAGATAGCTTTCAAAAGGAAATCATGGACCGTTTCGTGGCGGCCTATAAAAGCGGCCGCACCCCAAACCCATGCATAGATTGCAACCGCTTCATGAAATTTGAGCGGTTTATAGCCCGGGCATTGGAAATGGATTGCAGCCATATAGCCACCGGCCATTATGCCAGGATAGAGCAGCATGGCAGCCGCTTCTTGCTTAAAAAAGGCCTAGACCACAGTAAAGACCAAAGCTACGTACTATACGCCATGACCCAGCCACAGCTATCTCGTACTTTGCTACCCCTGGGCAGCTTAACCAAAGATGAAGTGCGCAAAATAGCCGAGGCACAAAACCTAGCCACCGCAAAAAAACGCGACAGCCAAGATATCTGCTTCGCTCCAGACGGCGACTATGCCGGCTTTATAGAGCGCCATACAGGGGCGGCATCCCCGCCGGGCGATTTCATAAGTAGCAGCGGCCAAAAGCTGGGCCGCCACAAGGGGATCGACCATTACACCATAGGCCAGCGCAAAGGCCTGGGCATATCCGCGCCCCATCCGCTTTTTGTAGTATCTCTAAACCCGGAAGAAAATACCGTCACATTAGGCCAATCTGAAGAACTTTTTAGCAATCGCCTAACCGCCACGGATGTTAACTTAATAGCCACAGACAAAATCCAGGGTAAATTGAACATACAGGCAAAAATCCGCTACGCCCACCAACCCACGCCAGCCATACTATGGCAAACCGACACGGACAAAATCGAGATAGAATTCCCCGCCCCTCAGCGCGCAATCACCCCCGGCCAAGCCGTAGTATTATACGATGGCGACATAGTAATAGGCGGCGGCACTATTGTTTAATTGCCGCCATACAAAACGGTTTTGCCGCTTTGCAACAGCCAAAAAGTAGCAATTTCCAGCTAAAAAAAACAGTTGGTCGCAATTTGCGACCAACTGAATATTTTCAAACCGAGGTAAATATGAAAGAAACAGACCTATATAACCCGATAAAAAACATGCTAACCGCCCAAGGTTTTACCGTAAGGGGTGAGGTAAAAGGCTGCGACATAGCCGCCACCCGAGACGACACCCTGTGGATAATCGAGATGAAACTATCTGCAAACCTAACCCTAATCTACCAAGCCTTAAACCGCAAAATGGCCACAGGTTGGGTTTTTGTAGCCATCCCCCGCCCAAAACGGGCAAGCTGGAAAAACTTTTTAAAGCTGCAAAGTTTATTAAAAAAACTAGAGCTTGGCTTAATCACCGTAGCCCTAGACAGCCCTGTAAAACATGCAGAAATAGTAATCTTCCCCCAAGGCCACGACGCAAAAAAAACAAAGAAATCTACCGCAATAAAAACCGAAATGGCAGGCCGTAGCGCAGACACCACCGGCGGCGCAACCAGAACCGCAATAAACACGGCCTACCGCGAAAAATGCATACAAATAGCTTGCGCCCTAGAAGCCAGCGCTCCCACAAGCCCAAAAAACCTACGCGCCCAACATGGCCTAGAAAAAAACTTAGGCAATATTCTCTATTCTAATTTCCTGGGCTGGTTCAACCGCCCAGCCAAAGGTCTATACGAATTATCACCAAAAGGGCAAGCTTATTTAAAAGATAATGCCGAAACAAGTCTAGTTATGTATTATCGTTCCACTTGTAATTCTCAATAACAATGTTATAATAATTGAGAATTTTTAGCAAAAACCGTGAGGGCATTGGACACGCACCCCAGCAAACTTTGGCACTGCAGCATGTAACCCGAAAAATCGGGCGGCAGCTTGTGCCGGGTTAGGCAGGCAAAGCCTGGGACGGTTTTGTGTTAAAGTTCTTCTGAGATTGCAAAAAACGTAGTTTCAGAAGAAGCAAAAGACTTAAAATGTAACTTTTCCGAAACCCCCTGCGGGAATTTCGGAGGAAGTCTATTTAGTAAGGAGACAACTTATGGCAAGTAATACCGTAATTTTTTACGATATCGAAAATTTGATGGGGATTTTTAGCAGCAAATCAAATACTGTTTTGTATTTGGAAGAAATCTATAGGCGAGTGTTGGATATGGATGGCGTGACCGGGGTTAGCATACAGCGAGCCTATGCAGATTGGTCTGTGCCCAACCATAAAAACTTACGCAGCAGTACGCTGCAAGTCGGCATAGAACCTGTGCAAATTTTCAACACAAACCAACATGATAAATTGAAAAATGCAGCGGATGTAAGCTTGATTATAGATGCAGTTGACCTTGCTGCCAGGCGTGACGATATCGAGAATTTTGTCATTGCCAGCGGCGATGGGATTTTTGCATTTTTGGCAAAAAAACTGCATGAGCATGGCAAGCGGGTAATCGGTTGCAGTTTTAGCATTGTCACCAACAATATTTTCCGCAATGCATGTGATTATTTTATTGGGCTAGAGAAGACAGACACCGCGCTTTTTGCCACTACTTCTGGCAAAAATGTTAACCATCCTCAATCTGTGGTACCCATTGGCCAGCCAATGCCAGAGCCTAAAAAAGCAACCCCACTAAGCGTCCATGGCAAGCTGCCAAAAACAAAGTACACAGAAGCCCTGGAAGCCGCAGGGTTAGAAGTTTTCCGTGACCTTGGGGATAAATCTGGCTGCATGCATGTTGTGCGGCAGCTTATGGAGGCCGTTTTTGTAGAGGCAACAAAAGGCCAGCCCGGGCTGGAAGTTTCTATTTTCACAAATTATGTAAACCATTATTTACCGGGCTTTAAAGTGCGCCGGCATGGTTTTATGCGGCTTTGGGAGTACTTGGCGCTGGTGCTAACTGGCAGCCCATATTGCATTTATTCCATGCCGGATAAAAAAAATGTCCTACTAATCGCCCCCAGGGAAGATGCCGAGGGCGATATAGTGGAAGATGTAAAAGGCCTGCTAATTACAACAGAAGACGGCAGTCGCTACAACACAGTGTTTAATGTGCCAACAGGGCAATCCTTCATATATTCTGTCACCCCACAAGCCCCTGCTGCTGAAACACCCTCAAAACAACCGGAAGAACCAGCAAAAAAACCAAACAACAAGAAAACTAAGCAAGAACCCGCAAGACCAGAAGAAACACCAGCCACAGCCTCCACAAAAAAACGAGGCCGCCCCAAAAAAGAGCAGTCCATCCCAACAGAAGAACCAGCCGAAGCAAACGCAAACAAAGAAATCTCTATCCGCCGCTGGATAAAATCTCAATTTGAAGCAGTGGCAAAACTAGAAACAATCCCCCCTGCCGAGGCAAAAAAGCTAACCACCGCAAAATATTCCTCAGCCACTTTTGGCGTGCGTACCCCCATATTCAAAGAACTAAAAGCCCGTGACAATATCGAAGAAGCCCGCATCCAAGGGGGCAAGCTAAAGTATTGGAAAGAGCCATTTACCTTTAACGGCCGCCGCTATCTCATTTTTAAGGAATGGGTGCAAAGCCAGCACAAGGAACGCTTCATAAAATGGCTTGAAGCCAAGCTTGTTGCACAATGAGAAGCCTCAAATTCAAAATAGTGCTTGGCCTTGGGGCTATTGCGTTTGGCCTGGCGCTGTTTCTGGCTTCGCCGTATTTTAATATCCGGGAAATTGAAATCGCGGGCAATTACAATGTTTCCCAGGCAGAAATCTTAGCCAAGCTGGATTTCGGCAACAATACCAACATCCTTTTTGCAAATTTATCTGCCGCCCGCCGCCGTGTGCTAGAGAATTTCCATATTGGCTATGTGTCTATCCAGCGCGACATCCCTGGCCGTTTGTATGTTACGGTACAAGAACGGCGCGTGGTAGCCTATATAGAGCATGTACCAGGCAGTTTCCTGTCCATAGACGACCAGGGGCGTGTGATAGAGGTGCGTTCTTATTTCACAGAACCTTTGCCGGTGCTTGAAGGGGTGCAGTTTAACCGCTTCGTGCTGGGCGAGCTGCTAGACGTGCCAGAAACATACTCTTTCAGAACCGTAGTCCTATACGCCCAGCTGCTAAACCAGTATGATTTAATCCATCGCGTATCCCACATGATAGTTTCAGACCCCTACAATGTTCGAATCATGATTGGCAATATCGAATTTAATGTAGGCGATGCCGCCGGCGCAGATGAAAAAATCCGCACCGTAGTCGCAATATTAGATTCCCTGCCAAATGCCGAGGATATGCGTGGGTTTGCGTACATTGGACATAACCAAAACGAGCATTTTTTTGTCATTCTCCAATAAATATCGTATAGTTAAATAAATGAGAAGCGGTCTCGCCCAAGCGACACCCAGAACGCCGAGATAAGGCGTTCCGGGCGCTTTTGCCACGACAGACAAGACCGATTTCGAATTATTTCATTATAAAATTATTAAATTTATGTTGCAATTTGATGATTTACCGTGTATAGTAAGGCAGTTGAATAGCATACTCCTCTAGGAGGTTTTAGAATTGATAGATATGATAGATATCGAAACTACACAGGAACTCCGTGCGCGCATTAAAGTTATAGGCGTGGGCGGGGGCGGAAACAATGCCGTAGACCGCATGATTGAAGCTGGAGTCGAACATATCGACTTTATTTCGGCAAATACAGACAATAAAGCGCTTCTTAAATCCAAAGCGCCTATCCGCATCCAACTTGGCGAAAAGCAAACCAAAGGCCTAGGCGCAGGCGGCAGGCCAGAACAAGGCCGCAAAGCAGCCGAGGAATCTCGCGAAACTATTAAAAACGCAATAAGCAATACAGAGCTTCTCTTCGTTACGGCGGGGATGGGCGGCGGCACAGGCACTGGGGCTGCCCCAGTTATAGCCTCTTACGCTAAAGAAGCCGGCGAGGACATTCTTACAGTTGCGGTAGTTACCAAACCTTTCAACTTTGAAGGCAAGCCACGTATGCGCTATGCCCTTGAGGGCATTGAAGAACTACGCAAAAACGTTGATACTCTCATTGTAATACCCAATGAAAATCTTCTGCAGGTAATTGGCGACGATGTTTCTATTGTTGAGGCTTTCAAGCAGGCTGATGAAGTTCTGCGGCAGGGCGTTGTTGGGCTTAGCGGCGTTATCTTAGGCGATGGGCTTATAAACCTAGACTTCGCAGACGTAAAAACTATAATGAAAGACGGCGGCATAGCCCATATGGGCATAGGTAGCGGCACAGGCAAGAACAAGATTGAAACAGCCCTAAAAGCAGCCATAAACAGCCCGCTTCTTGAAACTTCTATCCAAGGTGCAAAATCCATACTTATTAGCTTTGCCGGAGACGCCAGCATGTCGCTGAAGGAAGTTGGACAAGCTTCTGAATATTTGCGGGAAGAAGTTGCGCCAGATGCAGAGATTATTTTTGGCACAGCTATTGACGAAAACCTTAAGGATGAAGTTGTGGTAACATTGATTGCCACAGGCCTGCAAGACCCAGACGGCCGGGAAGTAAATTTCGTATCTGACCCAGGCAGGGAAGATAGGCCATTTGACCAGCCAAGAAGCAGACCATCAGAATTCCAGCTGCAAGAAGCCCGCGAGGAACTTGAGCCTATCCGCAATTCTAACTTCCGCCTTGTTTCGGAAGATGTGGCTGCACCGGCATTCCTTCGGGATTGGCGCAGGGGTAATAACAGAGATAGAAATGATAAATGATTTTAGTGATTTTAATCCACCCTTTTGGGTGGATTTTTTTGTAATTATTAAGCTGATTATTGCTAGCAGGAGGGCTGGTGAGCGCCGAAAGCCAGAAATAGAGCCCTTCATTTTTTCAAGCATAGTGAAATATAGCCGCTCCACCTAAAACGCCGAGACGAGGTGTTTCAGGCGTTTTTGCCACAGCAGACGAGACCGATTTGGAATTATTTCACCATACGCCTCCCTTTTATGACATTTCAATGCAAAAATGTCTGGGGTAGTTTTTTTGATGCTCGCTACTAGAAAAATGGTACCATACGGTACCGTAATTTTGCCAAAACGGTACCGTATGGTACCATTTTTTTTGATTCTATTAACGGTTTTGCCAATTTAATCCAACCAATGTGCTTGCAAGCCCGCTAAACAAGCCTATTATTACAACAATCAATTTTCGTGTGAAATTTTCGTCAAAAACTTTTGATGAAAATTTTGCAAAATCACCATTTTGGGTAGTCTTTTCATGTAATGAAATTCATGTTCCTACGTATTCATTGATGTAAGCTTACAAAATATTTTGCGAAGGAGGCCAACTTGGATACTGATTTGGGTATGATTTTTGGAGATTCGGCTGGTTCAGAAATCCCTTCTTTTGATGATGTTTATCGTCGGTATTTTAGAAATGTTTATAATTATGTAGCGTTTCGCATCAATAACCATCATGATACGGAGGAGCTTGTTAGCCTTGTTTTCGAGAAATTTTTGCGCAATATTGCTTGTTATAATCCAGATTTGCCAGTGGAGGCTTGGCTTATTGGCATAGCCAAAAACCAGGTGACGGATTATTTACGCAAGAAAATGCGTAGACATTTTGTGACCCTAGGCGGGCTGCTTCAGGTTGTATCGTCTGGCCGCCAGCCAGATGAAATTGCCGTGGCCAACGAAAACAACCGGACATTAATGCTGGCCATGGCCAGGCTAAAAGACCGCGAGCGCCAGGTACTTTCCATGAAATTTGCCACGAATTTAACACATGCCGAAATCGCTAACATACTGGGGATAAGCACGTCTAATGTGGGGGTAACAGCCCACCGCGCATTGGATAAGCTGCGCAGCATTATGAAGGAGGATGGAGAATGAAGCGCTTAAATGAAGGTTTTTTAGAAAAATGTAGGGGCGTGGATTTTTCTGCGGATTGCGATATCGAGCAGGGCTTGATGGCAATCAAAACAAAATTGCAGAAGGAGACTTTTATGAACAAACGTAGATTAAGGAAGCCTTTTACCATGGAGGCTATTGTTGCCGCACTAATGATTATTACTGGCGTTGCGGTGGTTATGGGCAACTGGTACTTGCAAAGAGAAGTGATTTTCATGCGGGGCGATGGCACGATACTAAACCCGGAAGATGGACCGTTTGTAACCACTGGCGGCGCAGAAGTTAGAGTTGAGGGCAGCGACGAGGTTTTTATCATTGAAGTAGTGGCTCAAGATGCCACGCTTGAGGATGCTTTAGGGCATTTCCCGCTGGAGAATCCGCTTCTTCCAAGCTATATGCCGGAAGGGTTTGTGCTTCATGAAGCTGAACTTTCCACGGAGGACGACTGGGTGGCATTGACCATTTCATACACGGATGGCGATGGGTTTATTTTTATCGTGATTTCGTCATGGGATAGCGAATGGGGCTTGCCTACATTTTCGCCCTACCAGGAAGAAATTGAGATAAACGGCCGCCCTGCCGTCATTTGGGATGGCATAGTGCGGATAGTATACGGCAACATGATGTACGCCGTTAACAGCGTTAGGGTTGACGAAGCGGTGCGCATGGCTGTTGCACAGGGTTTGAAATAGACTTCTTTCGAAACCGGGTTTTTAGCGATTTCAGAAGAACTCTAATAAAAAATGAATAAGATTTGAAAAAAAGTCCAACCTAATCTTGAAAAGCACAAGATTCGGGAGGACTTTTTTTATGATTAAATATTCTTTTAAAATTTTCGCTTTCGCATTTGTTTTATGCCTATGCATGGGTAGCAGCGCCCACGCCATAGCCGTGGATTCCAAAGCCAGCCTGCTTATGGAAACCGAAACCGGCAAGGTGCTTCACGAAAACAACGGCCACACAAAACTCTCGCCGGCTTCGGTTACAAAGGTAATGACCATGCTGCTAATCTACGAAGCCATAGAACAAGAGCGCATCGCCTGGGACGATATCGTCACAGTTAGCGCCCATGCGGCTTCTATGGGCGGCAGCCAAATTTTCTTGGAAGTAAACGAGCAACAAACCGTACGTGATTTAACCAAATCCATCGTGATAGCCTCGGCCAACGACGCCGCCGTGGCCATGGCAGAGTTTGTATCCGGCAGCGAAGATGCCTTCGTTACCGCCATGAACAATAAGGCCGCAGCCATTGGCATGGAAAACACCACATTCAAAAACGCCAGCGGCCTAGACGCAGCAGGGCATACCACTACAGCCTACGATATCGCCCTCATGTCACGGGAGTTAATACTAAAACACCCGGGCGTTTTCCAATATGCCAAAACCCGTCTAGACACCATCACCCACAAAACCGCCCGTGGCGAAGAAGAATTTGGCCTAACGAACACAAACAAGCTAATACGCAACTATAGCGGCGCAACCGGCCTTAAAACAGGCTCTACATCTGAAGCCCTATACTGCATATCCGCCACGGCAGAGAAGGAAGGAATGCAGCTTATAGCCGTAATCCTAGCCGCGCCAGACCCTACCACCCGCTTCGACTCTGCCATGAAACTACTCGATTACGGCTACGCCAACTACGCCCTAATAGCCAAAGAAGAAGCCGGCACTCAAATGGGCGAGATTCAAATCTACAAAGGCAAAACGGAATCCGCACCCGTTGTAATAAAAGAACAAACCAACATGCTAGCCCCCAAAGGCAAGCATGTTACCCTAGAAAGCGAAGTAATAGTCCACGAAGCCCTAGACGCCCCCATCCAAGCTGGGCAAACCGCTGGCGAAGTAATCTACACCTGGGAAGGCGAAGAAGTAGGCCGCAGCGAGCTTGTAGTAGCAGAGCCTATAGACAGGGCATCTGTAGGGGATATGATGGACAGGCTGTTTAGGCGCTGGTTTTTTGGGTGATATAGCTAGGGCCGCGGGCTTCGCCCCCGGATGCTTGGGCAAGCAGGTTGCGTAGCAACCAACCAGCCACATCCACCCGCTTTTCATAAGGTTAGCAAAGCGAACCCGGCACTTTGTGCCGCCCGATTTTTTTCGGGTTACATTTGAAAAAAGCTAGGCAAAAACTTTAGCATTGGAATATATAGCAGAGCTTAAGCAAAAGTTAAGGAGGGCTGTGTTTTTCGGCCCTTCTTAGTTTTTGCCTAAAGGGTTATACAATTATGGAAGGATTTGCGCTTGGAAAATAATCAGCATTCGTCCAAAATGGTATCGGAATATCTTGGGCTGTCGGTGCTGCTTCAAAAATGTGGAAAAAATGCTTGCCATCCAAAGTTAAAATGTCGTATCCATGATGCGGGACAGCCACCATACCCAACGCCTTGCCATAAAACGCAAAGGCTTCTTTAACGTCCTTTACATACAAATGCCCCTCAAGGCTTGTGAAATTTGCCATGCTTTCTTCTCCCTTATTTTGATTTCATTTCGTCAATGGCGGCGATACGCGCTAATATAAACCGCTCTATTATGTCAAACTGTTCCGGCGTAGGGTTGTGACAGGCGTACCCCATATTTATCGTACATAGATAATGGGTTTCGCCCCCTTCGTTAAACATAAGCGTTTTATCGCAATCAAGCCCGCGGATTATACGTCCATCCGGTGTTCCGGCGCATACCCCACAGGATATACCGTGGTTGTTAAGGTACTCACGCCGCATTTCTTCCGGGTGTGCAAGCAAAATCCGTTCTACTTCCTGCATCATACCGAGAGATAATCCCACAATAAAATGGTTCGTGGGGTCTATTTTGCGTACTCCTTTGTTGGACATAGTTGCCCGCATGGTGATATTGAACACGTTCACGCCCCGATATGTGAACGTAAAGGAGTTGTACGACATCCAGCGGTTGCGCATTTTATGCTCGGTTGCAATATTGAACAATACCTCTGCACCACGTCGCAACGCATCGTCATGAATGTACTGCGTATAGATTTCATTTATTGTCGGTTTAGATTCAGGCATGGCTCTCGTCCTTTCCTTGCTTCAAGAAAAAACAAATATCCGCAATTTTATACCCATTCTTGTCCTCTCTTTCGCGGTGTTCCACATAGCGCTCAAACCACCAATCATCCATAGGGTCATATCCTTCATTCCCCAGCTTTTCATACGCAACAGGTTCGTGAGCAAAAACATCGTCGTTCTTACCGTACAACCAGCATATACCCACATCTTGTTGTGGGAAGTCAGCATAATCATATCCTTCCGGTACCGGGGTATCCGCTGGCGTGAAGTACCCAAGCCAATATTCAAAATTATTGTGGTCGCCGCCGGAATGACGCATAAGGCCAATTAGGGCGCATCCGTCTTGAGGGTTGCCGTCTTTGTAGATGTCGGCAGGGTTCACATTTATTTGTTTCAATAATGGACTTTCGCTCAGATGATTCAACATACTGTCAGCATCGTTAATACCCCAGATATTTCCCCAATCATCCCATGCTTCACCGCCGCTGGCGTATTTCATGCCGATAAACCGCGCGGCGTTAAGGGTCTGCCGATATGTGTTTACAGCAATGGGTGGTGTCAACCGTTTGTCCTCAAGTTTATCCGTTACTTCTAATAATCGGTTTGTATTGGTATGTTCGGTCGTTTGTGCTGCAGCTTGTCCACTTATACTGCCGGGGTTTCCGCTGTAATCCACGGCGGCTAAATGGCTTTCGATTTCTTTGGCCTTGTCATACAACAGCTTTACTTCAACGTCGTTATGAAAATCCGACTGCTTGATTTGCTCGATGAAGTCCAGCACTATGTCCTTTAACTCATGGAGCAAGGCCATTTCATCATCAATATCATCCACCTTTTTACCAAGCACATCCAAAACTACTTCGGAATCGGGGGCGTCAAAAATGCGCTTGATGTCTTTGATACGGATATTCAGCTTTCGTAAGATAATGATTTGTTGCAAACGGGTAATCGCCGCTTCGTCATACACCCTATGAGCGTAATCCTCGGTTCGGGTGCTGGCCAATAGCCCGATGTCCTCGTAGTATCGGAGCGTCCGGGCGGTGATGGCGTACTTCGCTGATACATCCTTGATTTTAATAAGTTCGTTCATGGTATCTACCTCCAAAATGGTTTTGCCGGAAACGGCATACCATGAGTGTACATCCTTCCCTAACGGAAGAATCAAGAGTTTTTTACGCCCCTTGAGGTTTAAGCAATCTGTATACAAGATTAAAGTTTTTTGCCAAGCTTTTTTCAAATGTAACCCGAAAAAATCGGGCGGCACAAAGTGCCGGGTTCGCTTCGCGAACCTTATGAAAAGCGGTAGAGGTGTCGGAGGCGAAGCCTCTGATGGTCTTAACCTCTAAACATGCTAAACACAACAACCTCCGGCCTGGCGAATATCCTTGGTACATTGTAGTAGACACCTATTCCGCTGCTGGTGAATACTGGTACGCCGTCTGCGGAATGGGCGAAACCGCTGACAAAGCGCGTACCGTAGCTTGTTATGCTGCCGCGCAGTAAGTACATTGGCCAACCGAACAAGGTGATTTGGCCGGCGTGGCTGTGGCCGGATAGGATTAGGTCTATCCCGGCTGTGGGCTGTTGCATTGATATGTCTGGGTTGTGAGATAGCAGTAGCGTAAAATCGCTGTCTTTTGCGCCCTGGGTGGCGGCGGCCACATTTGGGTTTCGGTTCCACATGTCTTGCACCCCGGCTAAGAAAAAGCCTTCGCGAATATGCAGGCCGCTGTTATCCAGCGGGGTGATGCTGTGGTTTTCCATCGCGGCAAAAAGCAGATGGTAGATATCATGGTTGCCATCCACGCCAAAGATGCCGTCTGTAGTGGCTATTTTGGCTATTTCCCGGATTGTGCCCTGGTAAAACCCCTCCCCCATGGCGAAATCGCCACCAAGTAGCAGCAGGTCTATGTTGCGGCGGGTTAGCTCGGCGGCCACATCTGCCATGGCCTGGTGGGGGATTACATGCGCATCCGTAATGAATGCTATGCGATAGCCATCAAGCCCGGCCGGCCAGTTTGGCGAACGGAATTCGATTTCTACATAGCGGATTATCCTGTCCAAAGTGAGGCTATGCGCCACATGAACCATGGGAATAATCGCAATTACAAGACCAATTAGCACAACCGGGCTAAGCAGCCGCTGCTTTGTAAAAACCCTGCCAAAAAACGTCCCAAGCCCGCCACAGGCCAATGTAAGCAGCAGCAATTTTTTTCTATTGGCAGGGCGTTTTTTTGCGGTATGCAGCAAAAAAGCCAGGCTATTAACCAGCAAGAAAAAAATCAAAAATGATTCGATTACGCCAATTGCGAAAATTACAAGAATGGGCAGCCCAATTATTATATGCATTTTTCCTCCTGTTTAAATGGATAGCCGGCTAAAAAATTCAGTTGGTCGGAAATTCCGACCAACTGAATTTTTTTCACAGCCGTTGCCGTACTGCTTCGTACAGCAAGATTCCTCCGGCCATAGACGCATTTAGCGACTCTACATCACTTGCCATGGGCAGGCGGATTAGCTTGGTTGCAGCGGCCGTGGCGGCCTCGCTTAAGCCATGGGATTCGTTGCCTATCAAAATGCAGCATTTCCCTGCCATATCCACCTTGTAAGGCGTAGTTTCGCCATGCAAATGCGCCGCATACATGGCAAAGCCTGCCTGTTTTACGGCTGCGGCGGCTTCGGCCAGGCTCACGTCTTGGATTACAGGAAGCCGAAACGCTGCCCCTGTCGTGGCGCGCAGCACCTTAGGGTTAAAAACATCGCCACTGCCCTCAGTTAGAACCACAGCGGCCGCCCCGGCAGCAGCGGCGGTGCGTATAAGCGTGCCAATATTGCCGGGGTCATTTAAGTTTTCGCCCATTAAAATGAAGCCATCCTCTGGCAAATCTGCCAGCGACCAGTAAAATTTCTCGCATATGGCCATTATGCCCTGAGGGTTTTTTGTATCCGCCAAGCTATCGAAAAGGCCATCCTTTATCACTTCCACCGGGGCGTGATATTTTGCCATATCGTGGCTGGTGGCGTAACGTTTTGCCGCCAGGTATTTTGTGATTCTTATATGGTGGGGGATTTCGCTTATAAACCTCTCCCCCTCTATCATAAATAGACCAGCTTCGTCGCGGCCTTTTTTCGTTTTTAGGGCTTTAATGTTCTGCATTATTTTCTCCATTCCAATGGGGCGCTGCCCCGATTAGTTTTGGCATTACAACCAATTTACCAAAATCCTAGGAATTTGTCTATTTTATGCCGCAATGTTATAATTTTAATGCAGCGGCTTTGCCGCCTTTGCTTACCAGCATACTGCCAAAAAATTGTGAAACAATTTCTGGTATAATAAAAACCAAAGGAGCCTCTCATGAACATAAGAAAATCCACCCCCGCAGACTTGCCAGCAATCCTAGATATCTACCGCGCCGCGCGGGAATTTATGCAACAAAACGGCAACCCAAACCAATGGAAGCAAAACCACCCGCCCCAAGATGCCGTAGAGGCCGATATCCGCTCTGGCGAAAGCTATGTATGCGAATGCGATGGCCAGGTTTTGGCGGTGTTCTACTTCAGCACAACCCCAGACCCAACCTACGCCAAAATAGACGGCGCATGGCTAAACAACCAGCCCTACGCCGTAGTCCACAGGATAGCCCGCGCCCAAACCCCAGCCGCAAAAGGTATAGGTGCATTTTGCTTAAACTGGTGCTATCAGCAGCTACCAAACACCCGCATAGACACCCACAAAGACAATATCCCAATGGTTCGCCTGCTAGAAAATTTGGGCTTCCAGCAATGCGGGATAATCTGGCTAGCCAACGGGGAAGAACGGCTAGCATTCCACAGGGCGTAGCCTTTATAGGAACAGAAAGCCCTTATCCAATATTAATCTGCAATTTTATGGTGAAATAATTTGAAACCGGTCTCGCCTGTCACGGCAAAAACGCCAAAAAAATCTTGTCCTGGCGTTTCAGTTGTCGCTTGGGCTAGACCGTTTTTTCATTTATTTCTATATAAATTCCATAGACTTCTTCCGAAATTTCCGTAGGGGGTTTCGGAAAAGTTACATTTTCAATCTTTTGCTTCTTCTGAAATTGCGTTTTTTGCAATTTCAGAAGAACTCTCATATAAAAACACCCACGTATAACTTGTAAATTTCCCGCAAGTCCGCAACGCCAAAAGCCTTGTACACCGCTAGTGCGCGACAGCTTTCAGTTTCTGTCTTGCAAAATTTCCTGCGTTCCATGTGAATGTTTTTAGGTGGAATTGCTATACATCTTCTTTTTAAAAAACCACTTGACATATCCCCACATAAATGTTAACCTTCACACATTAGCACTCGCCACGTGCGAGTGCTAACAACACACAGGGGGTGAAGCCATGTTAGGCTTAAACGAGCGCAAGTTCAAGATTCTGGAGGCTATAATCAACGATTATATCCAAACGGCAGAACCTATAGGCTCGCGCACCATAGCCAAAAAATACGGCCTAGGCATAAGCAGCGCCACCATCCGCAACGAGATGAGCGACCTGGAAGATTTAGGGCTAATCACCCAGCCGCACACCTCTAGCGGGCGTATTCCGTCGGCCAGCGGGTACCGCTTTTATGTAGACAGCATGATGAGCAGCCGCCCGCTAACCCAGGAAGAAGCAATGTTCTTGCAGCGCATGATAATCGACAATATTTATCAAATCGAATACATGATGCAGGAGACGGCCAAAGCCCTGGCCGGCCTTACAAGGTACCCAGCCATAGTTAGCGAGCCTAAGCTGATTAAAACAAAAATCAAGCATGTGCAGCTAGTCCCCCTAGACGAAAAATCATTACTGCTGGTGCTGGTAACAGACAACAAAACCGTTAAAAACCAAGTAGTAAACCTAAACGCCGCCCCGGGTTACGATACCCTAACCCGCCTTAGCCAAGCCTTAAACTACAGCCTGGCGGGCAAAACAGTTAAGGAAATAAACCGCAGCCTTATCGACAGCTTGCTGAACATATTTGGCCAGCAGGCACATGTACTTATGCCGGTTTTGGGCATAATAGCAGACATGATACAGGCAGAGGACGATGTGCGGGTTTTCACCAGCGGCGTTAAAAACATCCTTACCTTTCCGGAATTTGCAGACATTCGCAAAGCGGAAGCCATCTTCCACGCCCTAGAAGACCGGGAAATGCTAATCGCCATCCTAGAGCAATCTGGCAACCTTAGCCCAGACAGCATCCAAATCACCATCGGCGAAGAAAACAGCCTGGCACTGCTAAAAAACTGCAGCCTAATCCGGGCAAATTACACAATAGACAACCAAAGCACGGGCAGCATAGCCCTAATCGGCCCCATGCGTATGGACTACGCCCAGGCCGTGTCGGTGCTTTCGGGGATATTACTAAACATCAAGCATGTGACCCATGCATTAGGGCTTTAACTGCTTACGCAGCCGCCCGAACGGAGGAAAACATGGAAACCGAAAAAGACCTAGAACAACTAGAATCCACAGAACCAGAGCTAGAAATCCTAGACCCACCCCAGTTCACACCAACAGAAGACGTCGCCCTGGCCGAAGCCCAAGACAAGTACCACCGCGTTCTTGCAGAGTTCGATAACTTCCGCAAACGCACCACCAAGGAAATGTTCACCCGCCACGACGACGGCATACGCAGCGCCTGCGAAAAACTTCTACCCATAGTGGACAATTTCGAGCGCGCCCTCGGCGCCCAAGAAAACAAAGAAGATCCCTTCTACCAAGGCATAACCCTAATAGCCCGCCAACTAAACGCCGCCCTAGAAGAGCTAGGCGTAGAACTAATCCCCATAGGCGAAGCCACCCCCTTCGACCCCAACCTACACAACGCCGTAGCCCATATCCAAGACGAGGCCCACGGCCAAAACGTAATAATAGACGAGCTGCAAAAAGGCTATATCCACAAAGACAAAGTGATACGCCACAGCATGGTTCGGGTAGCTAACTAGTCTATGAAGCAAAACGGCTTTACCGCCTTATTTCCACAGCATGTAAAAATGCCGCCCCATTGTTGAGGCAGCACCTATTAGACTTTTTTCGAAATTATGCTTTTCAATTTCGAAAAAGTTTCATTTTCAATCTTTTGCTTCTTCTGAAATCACGTTTATTGCGATTTCAGAAGAACTCTATTAAAAAAAGGAGATAAACTAAATGTCAAAAATTATCGGAATTGACCTAGGAACAACCAACTCTTGCGTGGCCGTTATGGAAGGCGGCCAGCCTGTTGTAATTTCAAACACTGAAGGCGCACGCACCACACCATCTGTGCTAGCTTTCACAAAAGCTGGCGAACGTCTCGTTGGCGAAACTGCAAAGCGCCAAGCCATCACCAATCCAGACAACACCGTAATGAGCATCAAGCGCCAAATGGGTACTAATTTCAAAGTAAATATCGAAGGCAAAGACTATTCGCCACAAGAAGCTTCCGCAATGATTCTGCAAAAGCTTAAAGCAGATGCAGAAGCCTACCTTGGCGAATCTATCACCAAGGCGGTTATCACCGTGCCGGCCTATTTTACAGACAGCCAGCGCCAAGCCACCAAAGACGCAGGCAAAATCGCCGGCCTAGAAGTTGAGCGCATCATCAACGAGCCAACCGCAGCCGCACTTTCCTACGGCCTAGACAACGAAAAAGAGCAAAAAATAATGGTGTACGACCTTGGCGGCGGCACATTCGACGTTAGCATAATCGACATCGGCGACGGTGTTATCGAAGTGCTGGCCACCAGCGGCAACAACCGCCTAGGCGGCGACGACTTCGATGACCGGGTTATCAAATTCCTGGTAGACGAATTCAAAAAGCAAGAAAACATGGACCTGATGCAAGACAAAATGGCCATACAGCGCCTAAAAGAAGCCGCAGAAAAGGCCAAAAAAGAGCTGTCTACAGTAATAACCACCAACATCAACCTGCCCTTCATCACCATGAACCAAGACGGGCCAAAGCATATGGACATCAACCTAACACGCGCAAAATTTGACGAGCTCACCCACGACCTAGTTGAAAAAACAATGGGTCCTGTTCAAACCGCCCTCAAAGACGCAGACCTCTCTCCATCAGAGCTTGACAAAGTGCTGCTGGTTGGCGGTTCTACCCGTATCCCAGCGGTGCAAGAGGCTGTTAAAAAGCTCACCGGCAAAGAGCCATTCAAGGGCATAAACCCAGACGAATGTGTGGCCCTTGGCGCGTCAATCCAGGCAGGCAAACTCGCTGGCGACGCAGGTGCAGGCGGCATCCTTCTGCTAGATGTAACACCCCTATCCCTTAGCATAGAAACCGAGGGCGGCGTGGCCACTCGCCTTATAGAGCGCAACACCACAATCCCTACCAATAAGAAGCAAATCTTCTCCACGGCCGCGCCAAACCAAACCGCGGTAGACATCGTGGTGGTACAGGGCGAGCGCGCCCTAGCCCGCGACAACAAAGAACTTGGCCGCTTCCGCCTAGACGACATCCCACCAGCACCACGCGGCGTACCACAGATTGAAGTAATGTTCGACATAGACGCGAACGGCATTGTGAGCGTATCTGCAAAAGACCTAGGCACAGGCAAGGAACAAAACATCACCATCGCAGCCTCCAGCAACCTATCCGACGCAGATATAGATCGCGCCGTAAAAGACGCAGAACAATTCGCCGAAGAAGACCGCAAGCGTAAGGAAGCAATAGACGCCAAAAACGAAGCAGAATCACTAATCTTCCAAACAGAAAAACTTCTTGCCGAAATAGGCGAAAAAGCCAGCGAAGAAGATAAAACCAACCTAACCACCGAAATGGACAAATTAAAAAGCGTAAGCGTATCCATGCACGGCGAAACAATGTCTGAAAACGACACAGAGCAACTAAAAGGCGCGATAGAAGCCTATACCCAAGCCCTGCAAGCCTTCTCTTCAAAACTATACCAAGACGCAGCCCCCCCACAAGATGAACCAACCGACTACGGCCCAGACCACGATGTAGTCGATGGAGATTTCACAGAGAGATAAGACAAAACCGTAAGAGGCCTAGCCTCCAACATCTCCACCCGCTTTTTGGAAAAATCGGGACGAAAACTTTAACATTGGTATAGGGGTTAGTAATAACCGCCACAAAAGATTCCAATGCTAGTTTTAAGAAGTGTGGGGGCTAGCCATCACGGTTTTGACATATTATACCACAAGGGGGTAGGCATGGCAGACAAGCGTGATTATTATGAAATTTTAGGCGTTGGCAGGGATGCTAGCGACAGTGATTTGAAGAAGGCCTACCGTAATATGGCCAAAAAATATCACCCGGACGCTAATCCGGGTGATAAAACCGCCGAGGATAAGTTTAAGGAGGTAAGTGAGGCGTATAGCGTTCTTAGTGATGCTAATAAACGCTCTACTTACGACCAGTTTGGCCACCAGGCATTTCAGCAGGGTGGTGGGGGCGGATTTAATGGCTCTATGGATATGGGCGATATTTTCAACTCGTTCTTTGGTGGCGGCGGTATAGATTTAGGCAGCATGTTTGGCGGCGGCGGGCGGCAGCGCCCAAGGGCCAGGCGAGGTGCAGACCTTCAGATGAGGGTCAATATTCGCTTTGAAGAAGCGGTATTTGGCACAACCAAAGAAGTTAAGCTGCAAACCTATGATAGTTGCGGCACTTGCAAGGGCACAGGCGCAAAACCCGGCACCCACCCAGAAAGCTGTAAGCATTGTGGTGGCACAGGTAGCACCAGAGTTACCCAGCAAAGCATACTGGGTATGATGACACAGGTTGTCACATGCCAGCATTGCCGCGGTGAGGGCAAGATAATTAAAGACCCATGTAAAGATTGCCGGGGCCTGGGGCGCGTTCGTACCACAAAAACCTTAGAAGTAAACATACCCAAAGGCATAGACAACGGCCAAAGCGTGCGCTTAAACGGCAAAGGTGAAATGGGCGAAAAAGGCGCGCCCGCCGGTGATTTGTACATTACCGTAAATGTAGCGCCGCACAAGCTTTATACCCGTGAAGGAAGCCATTTATATTTAGAAATGCCAATAACTTTCGTACAGGCAGCTTTGGGGGATGAGATTTCAATCCCAACCCTAGATGGCGGCGCAGAAAAACACGATGTAAAACCCGGCACGCAACCCGGCGCAATAGTGCGCTTGCGCGGCAAAGGCGTACCAAACGTACACAATGCCAGCAATGTAGGCGACCTAATAGTAAAGCTAAACGTAACCGTACCCACCAGCATGAACGAAAAACAACGGGAAATCCTACGTGGTTTCAACGACGCCATGGGTGACGATTACAAAAACCACAAGATAAAATGGCTTGACAAGGTTAAAGGTTATTTTAAATAGCAGACAAAATCGTTTTTTACGCAAAACACTCACATATAACTTAGAAATTTTTGCAAGGTAGCCTTGCTGGAATTTCTAAGTTATATGTGAGTGTTTTTGCGTGGAATTGCAATACCGTATGTTTTCTGAAACATTGAAAAATCGTATCGCAGCGCACAGGGCGATACAAGAATGGGTTAGCGTTGGAGCATAAAAACCATAAGACCAAACAGACCGTTTTCAGTGTTATTTTTTAAGCCACATAGTATCGCTCCACTCGTTCCGCAAGATACTTATTGTGTCTTTTATTTACGAAATCATCATATTCAAATCAATTTATTACAAATCGTAATAAGTTGATTTGAAAGCGAACGACAAAATACCGTGAATACACTATAATTATTGCGTTCGTGGCGATTTGTCTTTTAGTTTGCTCGTGGCAGTCAAGGCCGACAATTGGCATATTTATGTCAACAGCATGTCATGTTAGCCTTTTTTGGTTGTTTTAGCATATTGCCAGCTAAATATGAAGGATACACGCTTGGTAGTTAAAGTTGCGCATTTTACGAAACGATACATATTGCATCCACGCTTAGCTGTCAAATTTTCATCTTCATGGTGATTGGCCTGCCGAAACATTTAAGCATCGTCAGCAGATTTATTTTGGCTTCTACTGTACTAAAGCCGCGTCGTTCATATAGTTTTTTTGCCCCTACGTTTTTAGACAGCACTTGTATCATTAAATATTCGCTTTGCGAGCTATCTTTGGCATATTCTATCAGTTTTGTGCCTATGCCTTGGCCTCTGTGGGCTGGGGCTATGGCTAGATAGTCGATGTAGGTTTCGTTTGGCTTGGGCGGCGGTACGTTTTCTAAAGCAGAGCTTGTCATCTTGTATGCGAATTTTCCGGCCAGGCCGCCCACAGATGCCAGGAAAACTTCCTTGTTTAGCTTCAAGGGGCGGCTTTCGGAATCTCTTATCCCGAGGAAGCCAACGGCCTGACCGTTTTGCAGATAGGCGTAGTTGGCATTGCGGTTTAGGGAATGTTTAAATATATCGTGCAGCTTGCCTTTATCCTTGGTTATGCTGGAAAGTATATTGTAGAAGCCCTCCACAAACACGCCTACTGCCTGGCTTAGCTGGTTGCTGCCCAGCTCTGACAATTTCTTTATTTCGCTCATGGCCTATCCCTCCTGCCGCTAGGGTAATGGCATTAGAAATTGAAGTCAACTACTTTATTTGCGGCGGCCTGGGTAGTTTATATCGCCGCCCTAGGATATTATAGCCGCTCCACCTAAAAACATTCGCATAGAGCGCAGGAAACTTTCCGCAAGGCGAGGAGCTGAAAGCCGCCGCGCACTAGCGGTGCGCAAGGTTTTTAGCGACGAAGGCTTGCGGAAAATTTACAAGTTCTATGTGAGTGTTTTTAGGTGGAGCGGCTATAAGGTGAGATAATTCGAAATCTGTCTCGCCTGCCATGGCAAAAGATATATGATACTCACATAGCTTTGCAATTATTTTCACAGAAACTCTATATTTTTTCTCATGCCGCGCATATCGTAGTGATTATCGACATCTTGTCTTTCTCGATCACATTACAAACAAAACCCAGTATTCACGCCACTTGCAGCAACAACACATTACCGCAAATTATCTATTTTTCTCACCGCAATACATAGCAATCGCTTTCACGAACCATCAAATTTTCTCAATCTTTCATCCTGCAACAATAAAAAAGAGACCTCACCCCAACCCATCCAAAACTTTAAAGTTTTTGTCAAACTTTTTTCAAAAAGTTTGTGGAGGTGTTGGAGGCGAAGCCTCTGACGGTCTTATCCTTTAGCATTAAACTCCTCTGCCAATAAGCCGTATAAATTCTCGTTCCAGTATTTTCCGTTGTGGAATACTTGTTGGCGCCTTGTGCCTTCTAGGGTGAAGCCTAGTTTTACGAATATTGGCTGGTAAATGTAGTCGTTTTCTATGAAGCCTGTGTGGCAGTTGTTTAGGCGCAGCTCGTTGAAGGCGTAGTTTAGCATTAGTTTTGCGCCGGCTATTGCGTAGCGCTCTTCGGATGCGCCCACGAACATGCCGAATGTGCCGTTACGTTCGTTGATTGCATGCAGGTTGCCGCCGCCTACGTATTTGCCATCGTGTGTTTCGAAGGCTAGCAAGATGCGGTCGTCGCTATTCCAATTTGCTTTTACGTAGTTTTCCCAAATATCTTTTCTCGATTCTTCGTCGTTGGGCAGCTCTTGGCCGTAATCTGAGAAGAAGCGTTCCTCGCTGTCGTAACCTGGGGCGCCGTTAAGCTTCCAATCTTCTGGCCTAGAGCGGCGCACGCGTATCAGCTCGTCTTGCCAAAAATATTTGCTATAATCAATTTCATTAGCCCTCATATCAATATCTCCTTTTTTATAGACAATTTTCTTCACCGCGTCTTCGGAAATGAAAAACTCGTCGCCAAGTTTCTCGATATTATCCCCTTGCTTAAATCGAGATTTAATATCCATATCCCTTTGAAGATAGAAGCTTTTTGCCCCAGTACCCTCGCCCCAAGATTTGCGCTTAACCCTAGGAACATACAGCGTCTCGCCCTGTGCATACTGCTGCAGCTCTTGCAATAACTGCGGCGGCAATAACTCTGTAGCATTGCGGTATTTCATAGGCGTGGCCTCCTTCTGGTGATGCTGCAATCATAAGTGATTGGCGAGATTGACACAAGGGAGAGAATTTTTTATAAAATTTGAAAACCGTTACAGGCCTTATATCAGCTCCGAAAAAATCCAGTTGGTCGGAAAATCCGACCAACTGGATTTTTCCCGAAGAAGTGGATGCACGGTTTATATTGCAATTTCCCCGCATTTTCATTATACTCACCTAGTGATAATAAAAATAAAAGGATGATGAGAATGATTACTGTTGGTATTGATATTGGCACTTCGGCCGTTAAGCTTTTGGCTATGGATGAGAAGGGCTCGGTTTTGCGTACTGTTTTTAGGGAATATCCGCTTTACATGTACGACGACGGGCGCAGCGAGCAAGACCCCGATGATTGGTGGAACCAAACCGCGGATGGGCTAAAAGAGATTTGCGCCGGGCTTGGAGATGTTGCAGCGGTAAGCTTTAGCGGGCAGATGCATGGCCTGGTTGCCCTGGATGAGAATGACAAGGTGCTAAGGCGCGCTATCTTGTGGAATGACCAGCGCACCACGGCAGAATGTGATTATTTGAACAATAAAATTGGCCGTGAGGTTTTGTTGGAAAATGCCGCAAATGTGGCGCTTACAGGCTTCACCGCCCCGAAGATTCTTTGGGTGAAAAATAATGAGCCAGAGATTTTTGCAAAAATCAAGAAAATCATGCTGCCCAAAGATTATATTGCGTATAAATTAAGCGGCGTATTCGCCACAGATTATTCAGATGCTTCTGGCATGTTGCTGCTAGATGTAAAGAACCAGGATTGGTCTGACAAAATGCTGGAAATAGTGGGTGTAAAACGCGAGCAGCTGGCCAAACTTTTCCATTCATACGAAGCCGTGGGTAACGTAACGGCAGAAGCCGCAGTGGCCACAGGGTTGCCCACCAGCGCCAAGGTTATAATAGGCGGCGGCGACCAGGCCGTGGGCGCGATTGGCTCTGGCATTGTAAGCGAGGGTATGTGTTCTGTTTCCCTTGGCACATCTGGCGTGCTTTTTGTAGCGGCGGAGAATTTTGCCGTGGACAAAAGCCCGGCGGCCATCCATGCGTTCTGCCATTCTACCGGGCGTTACCATTTCATGGGCGTGACCCTTGCTGCGGCAGGTTCAAACAAATGGTGGGTGGAAGAAGTTTTAGCCACAACAGACCACCCAAAAGAACAGCAAAACATCAACAAAGTAGGCAAAAACCCTGTGTTCTTCCTGCCATACCTATCCGGCGAACGCACCCCGCACAACGACCCGCAAGCTCGTGGCGCATTCGTTGGCATGAACATGACCACAACCCGTGCAGACATGACTCTAGCCGTGATGGAAGGCGTAACATTTAGCCTGCGTGATATCCTATCCCGCGTGCGCGAGCTTGGGGCAAAGGTAGACACCGCCCGTATTATAGGCGGCGGCGCAAAAAGCCCAATCTGGTGCCAGCTAACTGCGGATATCCTACGCCTTAAAGTAGAAAAAATCCAAACCGGCGAAGGCCCAGCCTTTGGTGCGGCCATTTTGGCCATGGTGGGCGCAGGGGCATTCCCAACCGTAGAAGAAGCCTGCAAAACCCTAATAGCCGTGACAGAAAGCTACGCCCCCTGCGAAGAAACCGCCCAAGCCTACGACAAGCGCTACCCAATATACACAGGCCTATACAACGCGCTAAAAGACAGCTTCCACGCGATAGCAAAGGCCTGATATGGAAAACAAAGACCCTAATAAACCAACGCCGCCCGCAAGCAAATGGCCTAGCGGGCGGTTTACCATTATCATCCTTGCAATATCGGTGTTTTTTCTTATAAACATGTTTGTAAGTGCGGTAATGAGCAACGATATGCACGAAATCTACTACAGTGAATTTGTAGAGATGCTACGCAGCGGCCAGGTGCAAAAGGTAGAAATTCAAGCAGATAGAATCATGATAACTCTGCTGCCGGAAGAACTCGATGAAAATGCCTCGGAAACCTATGTAGAACCTTCCGCAACAGGCAATATCATCAGCCAAATGCTGCAAAATTCAAACTTTATGCGGCAAGACGCGCAGCCACCACAAGCCATAGTCTACACCGGCCGCATGCCAGACCCGCAGCTACGAGAAATGCTAGATAACTACGGCGTAGAATACACTGCCACCATAATCACCACCAACTGGTTCGCCGTCATTTTCATGAATTTCATGATGCCAATTTTGCTAATCGTAATCATGTTTATGTTAATCCGCCGCGTTATGGGCGGTATGATGGGCGGCAAAGGCGGCTTCATGTCCATAGGCCAATCCAACGCCAAAGTATACATGGAAAAGAAAACCGGCGTGACCTTTGAAGATGTAGCTGGCCAAGAAGAAGCCAAAGAAAGCCTGATGGAAATAGTAGATTTCCTACACAACCCAGAAAAATACGCCGCCATAGGCGCGATTCAGCCAAAAGGCGCGCTGCTTGTGGGCCCGCCTGGTACGGGCAAAACCCTGCTGGCCAAGGCCGTGGCTGGGGAGGCCAATGTGGTATTCTTCTCACTGTCTGGCTCGGATTTTGTGGAAATGTTTGTAGGGGTGGGTGCATCCCGCGTGCGTGATCTTTTCAAGCAGGCCAGCCAGCAATCCCCGTGCATCATTTTTATAGACGAAATAGACGCAATAGGCAAAAGCCGCGATAATCAAATGAATTCCAACGACGAGCGGGAGCAGACCCTAAACCAGCTACTAGCAGAAATGGACGGCTTTGATTCTTCCAAGGGCGTGGTAATCCTGGGCGCAACCAACCGCCCAGAAACCCTGGACAAAGCCCTGCTGCGCCCCGGCCGCTTCGACAGGCGTATAAATGTAGAGCTGCCAGACCTCAAAGGCCGCGAAGACATCCTAAAAGTCCATGCCAAAAAGGTAAAAATGGGCGCAAATGTGGACCTTCGCCGCATAGCCATGATAACCCCCGGCGGCGCAGGCGCAGACCTGGCCAATATGATAAACGAAGCCGCCCTACATGCCGTGCGCATGAAACGCAACGAAGTGCAGCAAGAGGACTTACTAGAGGCCGTAGAAGTGGTAATCGCCGGCAAAGAAAAAAAAGACCGCATAATGTCTGAAAAAGAAAAACGCCTGGTAGCCTTCCACGAGGTAGGACATGCCCTGGCCAGCGCCGTGCAAAAAGACGCCAAACCCGTGGAAAAAATCACAATAATCCCGCGCACTAAAGGCTCGCTGGGTTACGTGCTAACCGCCCCAGAGGAAGAGCGCTTTCTGCGAACCAAGGACGAAATGCTGGCCGAAATAATCGTATCGCTGGCAGGCCGTGCCGCAGAAGAAATAGAATTCAACACAAAAACCACAGGAGCATCCAGCGATATAGAAAAAGCCACAAGCACAGCCCGCAGCATGGTAAGCATGTACGGCATGAGCGACAAATTTGGTATGATGGGGCTAGAAAGCGTGCAAAACCGCTATCTAGACGGCCGCCGCGTAGCCCATTACTCTGAAGAAACAGGCGCGGTAATAGACGAAGAAGTGCGCCAAATACTAGAAACCTGCCACCAAGCCGCAATAGACCTACTAAAGGCCAACCAGCACAAAATGCGAGAAATAGCAGAATTCCTATTCAACAAAGAAACAATAACAGGCGAAGAGTTTATGGAGATGTACAGGCGAGAGCCAGAACCGCCAGAGGCTCTGCCGACCACACCGCTTTTTTAGAAAAATTAGCACGGGAAAACCCCTTGCGATAAGGCTTACAATGCCTTATTGCAAGGGGTTTGTTTTCAATTCGGCTGGCTATAGCAGTTCTCCTTAGCGTGAAACAGGCAACCTCGGAAGCATGTTGTCAAGGTGTTTGAAATTTTTGCAAAAAAATAAGCCAATGGTTGATACCTTGACTTATGATTGCTTGATTCGCTACTACTAATACCAATAATCACGGAGCGGCGAGAAATTTAGCCGTCCACGGCATTATGCTTATTTTCTACCACGCGCACCCCTCGCTTGTTTCTCTAATTCCAATAGCTTTTTTATGGCGTTGAGTTCCGCTTCACCGGGGTCGCCGCTGTATAGTATCACAGTTTTACAAAGACCTTGATACTCTCTGCCCATAAGCGTCATGTCCAACCCCGGAGCGCATACGATACAACAATGCCAGCAATGATGTATGTTATTCCAAACAAATTCGTTCAGTCCTTCATTCATTATTGCCGATTCGTATTCTTTAATATTGGTGAGGTCAAGTCTGATTACCCATGAATCATGCTTTTTCCATATATTGTTTCCCAATACCATAAAGCAAATCCCCTTGCCTTTATTGCTTGCTTTCCAGCGGTTAATGCCGTACTGTCCGGGAGTGAGCTTGTTTAATCGTAGCCATTCAGCAAAGTCCAGCGCAACTTTTCGCATTTTCTCGTCTGTGATATACTTAGGGATGATTTCTTCAAGCGGTGTCTTGATTTTCTTTTGTGCAGCCATAATGAACCTCCTGCATAAAATATAAAATTTCGTTATCGCTTGATACGCCATTGGCGTTGTTGATTTTGCTCATTTTGTGACTCGCTTTATCGGAATCCAGTTTTCCCATCGACTTCCCTTTTCGAGGTCATTATGTTCTACTTCGATTAAGCGGATTTGGCTGTCACCATCATCATATTTTACATAACCATCTGGTATTTGAACCTTTTTCACAGCCTCTTCAACGATAAACATATCCCATTCAGATTGCCATTCGTGGGTGACAACGAGGTATTCATATGCGGGGAATTTGATTAACGTGAAGCCTTCAGGAACATCGGTCATTTCATCAACAAACGTGCCAGCCATATAAATTCCGGCCGGGTTAATAAGGTGATTTACGACAGTACATTTATATGATGGATTATTTCGATATTTTTCAACCATATCCCATCCGCCCGAATTGTCGAAATCGTCCCATACGTTCATATACTCATACCAATTTCTTGGATATTCTTTGCCGAGATAATAAAATTCGGCTTTGTGTGTTTGGTACACAAATATCATCGGCTTTTTTTCGTTCGCTTTTTCTAATGCCTCACTCGCTTTGTTTAATTCTTCCATTGACAATCTCTCCTTAATTTTATTTTCAGATAAAGATAAGGCAGCGGCTAATGAAATTATGGACTTTTCATTCAACACGTCGAGTTTCAGTTGTACATCGGCTTTTTCTTGCAATTCGCTAACGAAGCGTGTCAAAATAGCTCTGACGGTAGACATAGCTGTAATTTGTTCATCAAGCTCGTTGATACTTTGCTGGAAAACATCAATCACTTCAGTCGCATTTTGATTATTCAAAATGTTTTTGATTTGCTTCATTGGTATTTGCAACTTCCTAAAAATAACGATTTGATGCAGGCGCTTTGTGTTTTCTTCATTATAAACACGATAAGCGTATCCGTCTTTACGAAGGCTTTGCACTAAACCGATTCGCTCATAATACCGAAGCATTTGCGCAGAAATACCGAGTGCTTTAGAAACTTGGCTGACTGTTTGGAGTTCCATATTTTTTGCGTCCCTTCCTTGTCCTCAATACAAGTATAAAGTGGATAACGGTTATCGTGTCAAGGTCTTTTCAAAATTTCTTTACAAAAAATCCGCACTCAGATTTTCCCCTCTGAATACGGATAATATAAACTTGTTGCGACAATCACAGCAGACCCACGCAACGCGCAAAATGATTTTACTGCGGAGCATTGTACCATACCCCATGACTAAGTTCCATAGCAAAATCGGCGTTCGTCAAAAAGATGCGGCGGGGAACAAGATTGCTTCTATGCGTATTCCTCCAAGACCACCAATAGTCACCATCGCCGCCATATATAGCAAATATATATCCTTCGCTAGTGCTTCCGGGCTCGTTCAGTTCACCAATTCCCGGGAACTCTCCTGTTTAAAACCAATGTCTCCATATCATAGCAGCAGCAACTGTTAAGTCTCCTCCAGCTTGGCCCTGCCTGGTATCGGATGGGTCGTGAATTGTTTCGTTAGAAACCATGCCTTGTGGTTGATACTCTCCAGAAACATTGGTTACTATAACAGGAAATGCCACAATGCCACTTTCATAAGCCCGCCTATACCTATTCCCTATCACAGAATCCAACTCCCCCTCTGAAGGTTCACGAACTGGATATATAACAACGGGATTTTCTAAAAACGTGAACTCCCACCTGTCTAAAATCACAAAGGTATCGCCAAAGGTATAATAATTTTCAAATCGTGGTGATGCTTGGTTGTTGGTTGCTGACGATTCCTGTGTTCCCCGTGCAGGGGTATCTGCTGTGTCTCCATTACCTCCGCAAGCTACTAAAGCAAACATGGCGGCCACCAACAATCCCATAACTATTAATCTTTTCATAAATTAAACACTCTCCTAAACTTTTTATTAAAACGCACACGCAGGCGATAATATCATAAAACTATAAGCAAATCCATACAAAAACCCTGCTTTGAACGCAAAAACGCCTATAAAGTGGGAAGTACAGCCGCTCCACCTAAAAAACATTCGCATAGAGCGCAGGAAATTTTTCGCAAAGCGAGAAGCTGAAAACCGCCGCGCACTGGCGGTGCGCAAGGTTTTCAGCGACGAAGGCTTACGGGAAATTTACAAGTTCTATGCGAATGTTTTTAGGTGGAGCGGCTATATAGTGAAATAATTCGAAATCGATCTCGCCTGTCGCGGCAAAACGCCTTATAACAAGGCGGCATCACCGTCTTTGTTTCCCGGCATAATAAAAAAAATGGTACCATACGGTACCATAAATTAGGGAAAATGGTACCGTATGGTACCATTTCTTGCGAAAATCGCCTATTTCTCGGGTGGCTATCCTGCAAAAAGCCCATGAATCCGCCATTCTGCCAATCAAATTTTTTCATAAAAAATAAAGCTGTACAAATATGATAAATCTAATCATATCTGCACAGCTTTTCATATCAAATGCTAAAGTTTTTGCTTTTCAAAAAAATCGGGGATGTTGCCCGCGAAACCAACGGTCTTGTTATTGCCCTAAGGCCGTGGTGGCAATGTTAGCGTCTGCCCTTCGTGTACTATATACGGATATACGAGGTTGTTTGCGGCGGCCACATGCAAAACTAGAGTATGTGGGGGTGATGGGCCGTAGTAGCGCGCCACTACCCTGGATAGGCTATCGCCAGATCGCACTGTTACAGTCCTGGGGAAGCCTTGTTGGTTTACGTTTACCTCTGGGGTGGGTGTTGGAACGTCTACATCGGTGCCATCTGAAACACCTTGGCCAGGGCCTGGTTGTTGTGGTTGATGGTCTGGGTGTTGGCCTATTTGTCTTAGCTGGTTGTCAAGGCGCTGGGCTTCACTACGGTAGTGGTCGCGTTCTTCCCGCATTGCGTCCAGCTCAAGTTGAGATGGGCTTGTTGCGCCAGCAGCGTATTCCAGGTCGGCTATTTGGTCGCGATAATCGCTGATATCGTTGCTTAAGCCGTTCATGCGTATCACTAAAAACACCATAAAAATTAGCACACCTGCTGCAACCACCACTCCAACTATGCGCAGCGGGTTTAAGCCTTCAGTTTCTGTGCCGTAGGCTAATGGTACTGGGGCGGCTGGGCCTCTCGGCTTGCGTGCGCCGCCATCCCTTGGCGGCGGGCCGCTTCTGCGCCTTGGGGCAGATATTAGCTCGTCTGGGTTATATCTTTCACGGAAGCCTTCTAGGTTGTTTTCTGGTTGCGGAGCATCCTTACCATCCCGTGGGTGGCGGAATTCTGGCTTATGCACGGTTTCCACATTTGTTCTTACGGCTGGCATTGGCTCGGGGTTGCGGCGGCGGTCACGGTCGCGGACTCTTTCCCTTGGGCGGGTAAAGCTAGACTCTGCTGGCAACTCGCTTTCGTCTGCGCCATCCATTAGCATAGTTGTTGCGCGGCGGGTACGAGTGCGGGTTTCCTGTTGCAGCGGTTTTGTATCTTGGGAGGCTCTGTCGGCCTCATTTGCACCTGGGCGGCGGGAGGTATTGCGCCCGTAGCCCCTTACAAATTGGCTAGACTTATCTTCGGCATCTTCGTCGAAAAGCCGCCCAACAGCAGCGCGGGAGATATCCTCGCCATATGGCTTCCCCGGTTTGCCGTCGTTTACTGGTTTTCCGTCATGCTCGGTTTTGATTGTTTTTTCGTCATTGGAAGAATCATTCATTAGCATTTGCCTCCTTTTGTGGGTTTGTATCAAGCTTGCGGGTCTTCTTCAACAAGATGCGGCGGGAGCCATTTTCGCAAGCAGAGGTTAATATCTAAAAAATCCAGCGGCTTAGACAGCAAATCGTTCATGCCGTGGTCTAGGAACATCTCTTTTGCACCTTTTATTACATTGGCGGTAAGGGCGACTATTGGCACAGTTTTGCGCCAGCCCCCTAGGTTTCGTATGGTAATTGTAGCTTCTAGGCCGTCTATATCTGGCATCATATGGTCTATAAAAATTAAATCGTATTCTTTTTCCGCAGCTCTTTTAACGCCTTCTCTGCCGCCCAAAGCCATATCTGGGACAATGCCAAAGCTTTCCAGCATGGCCTCTGCCACCATCAGGTTAAGGTCGATATCATCCACCACCAGCACTCGGGCATTGGGGGCTTTAACCTCGGCCAAAAGAGCCCGCTCTATCAAGGTCGTCCCCGTTGCCACAACTAAAGGCAACTGCACAGAGAAAACAGACCCCGTACCGTAAACACTTTTTACAGAAATCTTACCGTCCATAAGCTGGCATAAGTTGTAGGTGATTGCAAGGCCAAGGCCAGTGCCCACGATATTACGGTTGTTGCGGGCGTCTAGCTGCTCGAATGGGGAGAATAATTTGTCTATATCCGCGTCTTGGATGCCAATGCCAGTATCTGTTATATCGAAGCAAAGCAAATCGTCAGCTTTGTAGGCTTTAAAGGTTATTTTACCCTTATGTGTGTATTTTATTGCGTTGGACAAAAGATTGGTGAAAACCTGCCGCAGCTTGCTTTCGTCACCGATAACATCATGTGGTACATCTGGGTCAAGTTCAAAAGAAAGGCCCAGCAGCTTTTGCTTGCACATTACCGCAAACATAGAGCGTAAATGATCTAGCATCGTGGGCAGGTTAATGCTTTCCTTAGTAGTTTCCATCTTGCCGGCTTCTATTTTAGAGAAGTCCAGGATATTGTTGATAATCTCCAGCAGAGAATAAGAAGATTTACGAATGCTGGAAATTTGTTTGATTGCTTCGGCCGGCAAAAATGACCGTTCCAGCGCAGAGCTCATGCCCACGATAACATTCATGGGGGTGCGTATTTCGTGGCTCATGGTAGCCAAGAATTCTGATTTCGCGCGGTTTGCCTTTTCTGCCCGCTCTTTCTCGCGTATTACCTCTGTAATGTCTGACATTGCGATAAACACACCATGGGCGGCGTCTTCAAAGTCGCCATTTACCCATTTTAGCTCTATGCTATAGTAGCGTGGCTCGTCGCTGTGTTTAAAATTTATCCATGTGTCAAAATAGACAGATTTATCTTGGGAAACTGTTGCGCTTAGCTTTTCTTCGGCGTCTTTAAACTGTTGGATATCCTCGGGTGCTAAATATTTTGATAAAACCTCCAGATAATGTGAATGCTTGATAAAGTCGAAATTGGCTAGGTTCATGGCTGTAAGCAAGGATTTACTGGATAAGGTGAAGTTCCAGTTTTCGTCTAGAATGGCGATAATACTTGTGCAGCTTTCTAGCATAATATCTGTGTAGGCTTTTTGTTTTGCATTATTTTGCGCCATGGCCATGCCAAGGGCTTCCTTAGCTTCTAATGCTTTGGAAATCCTGTCTAGCAGGCTTTGGTTTACCCTTAGCTCCCGCGAGAATTTATTGGTTTCGGCCTTTAAGCGAGCATTTTCACATCGCAAAGCTTCAAGCTCTTGCTCAAATGCCGAAATGTTTTGGGTTTGGTCCATTGCACTGCCCCCTTTGCATATTCTTCAGACCTAGAAAAGGCAGATTATTAAAGCAAAATTGTGGAACCTATTGGTTGCGCTACTGGCTATGGAAGTGGGGCAGATTTCGCCGCCGGAGTTTGCCAGCATGAAAGGTAGCTTGTTTTGCAGCTTTTCGGTTATTAAGTTTATTTCTTCAAATTGTTTTACTCCAAAGGCCATGCTGCGAGCTATACATGAATACATAAGCGCACCAGAGGCTTCGCTGGCATGGGCAAGTAGATTGTCTATGGCCGCCCCTGCGGTGTGTATAACATCGTTGCCGTCTCCATTTGCAATGTGCAGAAGGCTGTTTTCTGGCACTGCACCGGCACATAGGGCATGGTTTTCTGGGGTTAGGGTAATAAATATTTTGGATACTGGTGGAGTGCCGTCTTGAAAGTCCACCAAAAACGGTAGCGACGACATGCCGTGCTTTTCTTCTGTGGCGCGAGTTAGGCCTAAATCTTCAAAGTATTTGCTTACAGGCTTGCCGTTTAGTTCCTCTATAACATGGCCGTGGCTTTTGGTTACAATAGCCGCCTTGCCGAACATTGTATCTGCCGATAAATTGGCAACAAAGAATTTTGGCTTAATCTCGCCATAAATAAGTAACATACACATTTTATCTGTATGCTCTTGCCCGTTGGCTATCATAAAACAGGTGGAAAAATCGCTAGAATCGTCTATGGCTAATGTACCAAAACACGGCACGCCGCCAGAAACTTTAGTAAGAACCTCCACGTACTCGTCGCCAGAATTTTGCATTAAAAATGGCGCGAATGGCATGATTAGCGCTGGCTTATCTGGCCTTGTTGCTGTTGCAGCTATGTAGCTGTCGGATATGACGCGCCCAGCCTCTTCTGCTAAGGATGGTGTGAGAACACTTACAAATTCTGCATGGTCGCTGGTTAGCAACATTACTGTAAGCACCAGGCTGCCTGCTTGGGCGGCGGTGGCCTGGGCGAAAGATACCGTGCCAACTAGCTGGAATGGAAGGGCCTCACTTAACGCCTTGACAACCCCAGAAGCAATAAACTCTTGATGGCAAGCGATTATGCCAACTGAGTTTTTGCATAGATTTTTGTCTAGGTTTAAACCAGAAACAACCTCGCTAACTGCAAGGTTTAAATCGTCAAGTTCTGTTGTGTGAGCAACAAAGGTTTTCAACATACTTATCCTCCCATTAATAAATAGAAAAAACCGATAGATAAAATGCCCTATGGAATATCACAGCTATTCTACCAGAAACAGCGAAAGAATCAAGCTTTTACTGCTGCAAAAGGCTATTTGGATATTGTTACCAATTAAATTACCAAATGATGGAATAAAATGCCTTAGTTATGACTATTATTGTAATAGAATTATTTACAAGGAGGATAAAATGGAAAATATTACACAAACGCCCTACGCCCCAAAAACATGGAGCAACTTCGCCATAACCCAAGCTAACCCAACCCGCAAACAAAAAGCGAAAAAACTATCCCAAGAAGATATAGAAATTGTAGCAGCCCTCGAGGCGGTCATAAGCGATATGGACTTTCTACATAATTGCTTCGACCAAACCACCGAAGCGATTCTAGTAGACAGCCTAATATACGAACTAAAAGCCCTAAACCTAAGATACCAATACTACCTTAATCTTTGCAAAGAAAAAGGCATAATCCACGCCGGAATCCCAGAATCGAGGAAATAAAATGGACTATATAATGTGGCTAACAGCAGCCTGCGGAATAGGCTTTGTGGCATACCTGCTATACTCCCGCCAGTTTAAATGGCTTCTAAGCGTGGCAAAAAACGTAATACTAGGAACAGGAGGCATACTGGCAATAAACTTCGCCCTAATAAGTTTTGGCATACAGGTAGGCATAAACGCCCTAACCCTAATAGTTGTGGGCATACTAGGGTTGCCGGGGCTGGGGTTATTGTATGCTACTCGGTTTTTGGTTATGTGATGTTTATGGTCAGTGGCTTCGCCGCTGTTCGTAAGTTCGTTTCGCTAACCCGGCACGACCTGCCGCCCGACTTCTTTCTGGTGGCATTTGGGAAAAACTTGGCATAGTGAAATAAATAAGAAACGGTCTCGCCCGAGCGGCACATTAAACGCCGAGACAAGGCGTTTTTGCCGTGACAGGCGAAACCGATTTCGAATTATTTCACTAGAGTTCTTCTGAAATTGTACTTTTAATTTCGAAAAAGTTACATTTTCAATCTTTTACTTCTTCCGAAATTGCGTTTTTTGCAATTTCAGAAGAACTCTACTATAAAAACTTTAACTTTTGGATTTTGTGGTACCGTATGGTACCATAATTTAGTGAAAATGGTACCGTATGGTACCATTTTTTTATTAAAAACGGCCTTTTTTGACTATTTCTTGAGAGCGCCAATGCCAAAAAACCAAATAAATCCGCCGATTTTTTAAGTTTTTGAAATTTTTTGGTAAAACTTTTTTTCAAGAATTTTTTTTGGAGATGTGGCAGACAAAGATTCTGACGGTTTTAATCTTTGAATTTTCTTAATATTTCGCCTACAGGTCCTTTGATTTTTCATGTTAACCTAAATTATAACAAAAAGGAAAAGGGGTAGATTTTATGAAGGTTAATGTGATCCGGGTTTTACTTGTGCTGGTGGGGCTTATTTCTTTGGCTAATTTGTTGCTGGTTTTGAATGTTTCCAACCCTACCATCGGGTTTGCTTTGCAGGCCGTGGTGTCTGTTTTAATTATTGCTTATGGGGCATTTTTTAAGCTTATACCCAAAAGGGTTCATGTGGCGGCGGTTGTTTTATGTACGTTTCCTGTGGCTTTGGTGGTTTTTTTGTTTATGTATGGCAACACGGGCAATGTGACCTACAGCGAAGATGTTGTTATCGTACTGGGCGCCGGCGTTAGGGGCGAAAGCGTAACAAGGCCACTGGCGCGCCGCCTAGACACGGCATTTTATTATTGGCAGCGCAACCAGGATGCATATATTATAGTGACAGGCGGCCTGGGCAGCCGCGCCACAATAACCGAGGCAGAAGCCATGGCCCGCTACCTAGAAAGAAGGGGCATGCCACGTAGCCGCATTTTGCTGGAGGAATACTCGACATCCACCTACGAGAACCTAAAGTTTGCCCAACAAATACTAAACGAGCATTTCCAAGGCGGCTTTGAAGCTGTGCTGGTAACAAACGACTTCCACATATTCCGCGCAGTGCAAACAGCCCGCAGCCTAGGCCTATCCGTAAACCGCCGCGGCGCATACACAGACTGGTACTCTTGGCCCGTAAATTATCTTCGCGAAATGCTGGCAGTGGTTAACTTCTTGGTGTTTGGATAGGTGAAAGTGGGACATACAGTTGTTGTAAACATACAGGTTTTGTTTCAAAATAGATTTGATAAAAATGATTAATGAATATCCTATTAAACCCTGTTGACTCGACAGTTACGTACAGCTTTATAATGGTCACATCAAACATTATGGAGGTATAAAAAATGGGTAAACTCATTAAAATCCGTGAAATGACATCGCAATACGGCATTTCCGCACGCGCATTGAAGTATTACGAGGAGATGGGGCTGATATCCAGTACCAGAAATGACGACTATGCGTACAGGCTATATGACGATGCCGCCGCACAACGGCTTGAACAGATTTTAGTCTTACGCAAACTGAACATCAGCATCAAGGATATCCAACGGATATTTAACACCGCCGGTTCGGATGTTGTTTTAGAAGTGCTTGGAAAAAAGGTTGATGCTATTGACGAGGAAGTGTCCCTATTGCACGAACTCAAAGAGATTGTTTTGGATTTTATACATCACATTGAACAATCCGATTTCGGCAAGGAATCTGACATTAAACTGTTATACGAAAAAGCGAAGAAACTTGAAACTCAACTTGAAAATACGGATTATAACGGCAATACAGCGAATGTGAACCGATTGATTGATGTAACGGAGAAATTAGCAAAAACACCGGAAATAATCCAAAAGAATTCCCACTGTTATTTGATATTTAACCTAAAAGATAAAAACAGTGTCATTGAGGCCTGTAAACTGTATTGCGAAGCGTTTGGCGCAGAAAAAACATCGGAAGATACATCTGCTAGTGATTGGATTGCTGACTGGATTGGAATAAATATAAGAGTATTCAATTTTGGAGTATTCTTACAATCAGTAGATATGCCTAGCAATAGAGGTGCTTGTTGTATTAGCTTTTCAACAGAGCAGGGTCTACGAAAAGCATATGATTTATTATCAAAGAAAGCCGAAGAATCCAACCTTCACTTGGATTGGCACTGGACACCTTTGGCTGCGGTTGTAAAAGACAAATTC